>Ga0172375_10004491_pt1 | contig 20578 bp, 19 predicted proteins | sample LakKiv1m_FD_114537 | JGI IMG/M metagenome (GOLD analysis project Ga0172375, IMG submission 114537) | Freshwater microbial communities from Kabuno Bay, South-Kivu, Congo - kab_092012_11.1m | ecosystem: Environmental > Aquatic > Freshwater > Lake | place: Democratic Republic of the Congo...
TATAGTTGGTTTATTCAAAAGGTTAGTATCTAACCTTTTGTTTATAATTCGTTTAGAACTAAATACTTACGCAATTCATCCGCAAACTAAAGTACGCGGATTTCTTGCGGAACAATTAAAAAACCTAAAGAAAAATTAGATGAATTAAGTTTAGGACAAAAAATAGAGATATTAAAAAATTGTATTTATGGGGTTGATTTAGATGAAAAAGCAGTTGAACTTGCGAGGTTAAATTTATTATTAAAAATTTTAGATGGGGAAAATCAAGAATCTAGAAAACTTTTATTACCTCATCTAGAAAATAATGTTAAATGTGGAAATTCCTTAATTGATGATCCAAAGGTTTCAGATAGAGCATTCAAATGGGAAATTGAATTTCGTGATGTTATGAATTCTGGTGGTTTTGATGTTGTTATTGGGAATCCGCCGTATGTAAGGGCTACTTCTTTAGAGATTAATGATAAAAATTTCTTTTATAAAAAATTTGTAAGTGCTAAAGAGCAATTTGATTTATACTATTTATTTTATGAGCAATCAATTAAATTACTAAAAGAAGGAGGTAAATTGGGATTTATTACCCCAATTGGATTTTTAAATAATTCTTCTGGTGTCTATTTAAGGAAAAATATTTTAATTTCAGGAAAAATTAAATTCATTATAGATGTTTCAAAAGACAAAGTATTTATTTCAGCATCTACCTATCCAATTATCTTTTTATTTGATAAACTAAAAGAAAAAGATTATTATTTCAAAATAGGTTCTATGGAGATACTTAAAGAACTTAATCCTGTTTTTTCCGAAATACCATTGAAAACTGTAGAAGAAGATAAGAATAAAATAATTAATATAAAGATTAAGAATAATTTTGATAGCATTTTAAATAAGTGTTCTGAAAAGTCTATCTCTTTGGGAAATTTTTCTAAAATCTATCGAGGGATACAAATAAATAAAATTAAGTTAGTTCAAAATAAAGAGGTAGAATTAATCAAAGATGAAAAAATTTATTCTGCTATTCATCTTAAAGAAGTTAAACCTTGGGTTAGCCTTAAATCTAAATATTACGCAGTTCATAATAATAAAAAAGCAGGAAAGGACAAGATTTCATTATTTGAACAAGAAAAATTGCTTATTCCTCGATTTGTTTTAAAACTTCAAGCTGATTATAGTTTTCCTGGAGAATATATTTTAGATAATATATACATAATAAACTTAATAGAAAAAAAGTGTGATTTAAGATATCTTTGTGGCCTTTTTAATGCAAAATTATTTAACTTTTTTTATATTAATAAATTCTCACAAACACACATTGCTGGGGGATATTTTGCAATTAATGGTAAGCAATTAAAAGATATGCCCATAAGAATTCCTTCCTCCGCTCAAGAAAAGAAAATTGTTGAATTAGTCAATCAAATGCTTGAACTTCAGAAAAAATATCATGATGAAAAAGTTATTGGACATGAAAAAGAAAGATTGAAACAGCAAATAGACAATGTAGACTATGAAATTGATCAAGAAGTCTATAAGTTATATGAACTAACTCCTGAAGAGATTAAAATTGTTGAAGAAAGTTTAAAATAAAGTTAAAATTGTTTCTTATTCATTTTAATTTTTCCTGAACTTTATTAACTTCTTCAATATTTAATTCTTTTAACAAAAGATTTCATGTTACATTAAACTATCTAAAGGCGAACGTATCTTTTTTAGTTCCTCTCTTGAGATATGAGTATATATTTGGGTTGTTGAAAGATCTGCATGCCCTAATAGCTCTTGTATTTTTCTTATATCAACCCCATTTTCAAGGAGATGTGTTGCAAAACTGTGTCTTAATGTATGTGGATGAACTTCTTTTTTTATTCCTGCTTTTTTTGCTGCGTTCGTAACAATCTTCTCAAAGTTTCTTATACTTAATTGGCCTTTCGGACCTGAAAATAAGAATTGCTGACCTGTTTGTTGCTGTTCTAACACCTGTTTCTTTAAGTCTTCTTCTAAAAAAGAGGGGATATTTACAATTCTATCTTTCTTTCCTTTGCCTTGTCTAACATTACATATTTTTTCTTCAAAGTTTAAATCTTCTAATTTTAGATTAATAAGTTCTGATACTCTAAAACCACAAGCATAGGTCAAACTTACCATTAATTTACTTTTAGAATTAGAAATTGAATCCAATAGACGTTTTACTTCATCTTTAGTTAACACTGCTGGAATCCTCTTTTCTCTTTTAGGTCTTTTAATTCCTAAAGTAAGATCTTTCTTTAATAGATTAGAATATGCAAATCTTATTGCAGACAAAAAGATAATAATTGAGGAAGATGAACTTTCTGAAAGTTTTGTGGCCATAAATGATTTCACATCATCTTCAGTTATTTGGTCTGGTTCTTTGTTTGAAAATGTAAAAAGGTCTTCATTTGCTTTAATATAATTTCTCAAAGTATATTTTGAGTTCTTGGAGATCTTAAGTTCTATTTCAATCTTTTTTAAAAATTCTTGCTTGTTCATTTTAATTGTGTTCACTTAGCTTACTTAGTGAAAGAGATAAAAATCCCCCTTTTTTGCTCTTTTTTAAATGGATTGTACGAACTTATTTATAAACATGTGTTACAATTCTATGGTGCGAACAACGTATATTGTACGAACTATTTTAGCCTATTTTAACAAAATTTGGGCTTTTTTAAAGATTTTTGAAAAAAATTGATAAAAAGGTTAATATTTGACGTTTGGGTTATGGCATCCATCTTTAACCTGAGGTTCATATAACGCCCCACCAAAGATTTCTGAAAGCTCCCCATCAACAATCTTTTGGTCAATTCCTTGCTGTGTGCACTTAGGTAATCTTTGTGAATAAGATAGATTAGTTAATAAATTAATCAAAGAGGTAAGTTCTTTCTTTTTTTCTTGTTCAATTGTTTCAGGAAAAGAATGATAAATTAGATTAGTAATTTCTTCCTTTGAGTAAGGATATTCCAAAAGAGGGCATTGTTTTTCTAAAAAATAATTTACTGCTTCGATTATTTTGTTAAAAAAATGAACCTTATTTGTATCCCATAATTCAGGAAAATAATCTTGACTTTCAGAATATATAATATAACATCTTTTGTTTGAGGGTTTTTCTGTTACTAATCCTATCCCAGTTACTCCAAACCAAGTGTCATAAACAGCCCAGGGTTTTTCAAAGACTTCTTCTTGTATAGAAGTATTATCCATGCCCTAATTAAAAAATAGAGGTTTTTAAGGATTGTTATAATTTATATAGAGCGTTAATATTCAAAAAATTGCCAAAAAATTTGGTATTAATTTTAGTAGCTTAATAGCCTTGTGCACTAAGGTAAACTTAATGAAAGAATAGAATTAATAAACTTATAAAAGAAATTAATTCGTTTCATTATAATCAAAAGGTAATTCTTTATGCTGGTATTTAATCCAAGGAAGTTCTTGTTCAGGTAAACAAATAAAATTACTTAAAATGGGGGGTAATCTTATCATTTTTTTAAAATTTCCAAAATGATCATATTGTTCTGCCTCTAGATATAAATGCCCTGTGCTTCCCATATCAATATTCACAATTTTGTAATAAGCAGTGTGATGATGTTTATCCATACAAAAATGGCCCATTAAAGAGTCGCTGATCAGATGGGTTAGGGTTTTTTTTGTTTTTCTTTCCATAATCCAAGAAGGATATTTATCTTATTTAAATCTTTTGAATGTAAACAGGTGTTTAAAAAACAAACAGGTGTTTGAGGGTGTTTTAAACAGGTGTTTGAGGGTGTTTTTTTAAAAAAATGTTTAAAAAAATCAAAAAAAGAGATGTAGAAAGGGTTAAAAAACAAGAGAAAATAAAAAAAGATTCACGTCGAAATCAAAAGATTTTTAAAGTCTTTTTTCATAATTTTAATATGTTTTGGATTTTTGGGAGAAAAAAAGAGGTTGAAGAAGTAAAAGAAGAAACTAAAAAGAGTTTTGATTCTGTAAAAAAAGATATTTCTTCTATGAGCGAATGGATAAAACACTTAAATAATGAAAAAGAAAAACAAAAAATAGATATAAATGAGATAAAAGAAGATTTATCCTCTATAAAAGAAGATTTAGAAGGGATGAAAAATGTGCTTTCAATAATGAATGAATTAAAAAACAAACAGGTGTTTAAAACACCTAAACAGGTGTTTGAAAAACAAACAGGTGTTTATGCTGTTCAAACAGCTGTTCAAACAGCTGTTCAAACACCAAATTTAGGACAATTTTCAGTAACAGAGAGAGCAATTTTGTGGGTTTTACTAAATGCAGATGTAAAATTAAGTTATGAAGATATAGCTGCATTATTAGGGAAGGAAAAGTCTACAATTAGGGGTCAAATAAATAGTATAAAACAAAAAAGTGAGAGTTTAATTATGGAAGAAATTGAGAAAAGTGGAAAAAAAAGAGTCTATATACCTGAGGAAGTTAAAGAAAAACTACTAAAAAAGGTAAAAGTGAGAGTTAAAAATGAAAGGGGAGTTAAAAAAAATTAAAAAAGAGTAAAGAAAAAATAAGAGCCAAAAAAGGAAAAAGAGAGGGATAGAAGTTACATAATTTTATTCGGTATAGCGAAAATAAGATTTAAACTAAATAAAAAGAAAGTCTAATTAAGAAGATCGAATATTAATTAAAGAAGGGAGGGAGATAATCTTTTTAAATTCAGGGGAAATTGAGAGTTTTATAGTTTTATTATTAATTTTTTCTTTGATTACTGGAGAATTTTTGATTAAAAGCTTACCCACATAGTCTCTAATTGAAGATTCAGTTAAATTTAATTTAGAAGAAAGGGTTTTATAATTAATTAATAGATTTTCTTCTTCGAGCTGGTATATTGTAGAAAAAACAAGGAATTCTTGATCAGTTAGTTGTTTAAATTTTTGTTTAATCTCTCTCTTTAATAAATCTAAAGAATCTAATACATTTAATGCTTCTTTAAATTTATCTTGAGATAACATTTTAGAAGTATCTAATTTATTCAGGGTTAAATTTTTATTTAGAATAAGTCTTTCTTGGGGGAATTCTTGAGAAGACCCTTTAGAAAAAAACTCGTGAGAATTAATATCTTTAAAATTATAATAAGAAGATGAAATCAGGGGTATTTTTTGAGGAAAACTCGAGTTTCTGTCTGTCTGTTGGTTTGTCTGTCTGTCTGTTGGAACCCCCTCATTTCCAGTGGAAATGTTATAAAAACTGTCTTTTTGAGGCTTAATAGGGTTATTTTTTAAATTATGGGACATTATCACACTAGAGGTGTGTTGGAGATGTGTGGGATTCTTAATTAGATGTGTGGGATTTAATTTAGGATTATTTATTAAAAAAGAAGGAGTTTTTAAAGAATCTATCTTTTTATTTAAAGAAAAAAGTTGTAAACGAATATCTTCAAAAAGGGGATTAAATAAGGAAATTTCTCTTTTTATAGAAACAATTTCCTGCTTTAATAAGTTAATTTCCTCTTTTGCTTTTTGAAAAGCAAGTCTAATTGGATCCATTAAGAATCATAAATAAAAGAGTATAAAAAGATAGTTATAAAAAAAGATAATATAAAAGATTAAAAAGAATTATTTTGCTTCTTTTTATAAATTTGATAAGTTTGATCTGATAAAACCCACCTAGATCGTTTAAGATAAACCCTGCCTTCTGAATTTTTTTTAATTTCTTTAATGAGCCCTTTTTCTTTTAAATTTATTAAAAGGGATTTAATAAATTCTTCATCTCTTGCAGTTTCTTTAGCAATTTCAAAAGTAAAAAGGGGTTTTGGAGAGGTTAAGAAAAGGAGTCCTAATATCTGTTCACAAATCTTTTCCCTTTTAGAAATTGAAAGCCTCATAACTTTAAATACCCCATAATAATAATTAAGATGCCAATTTTAAAAGGTTATCTAATCAAATAAATAAAAAAAGTTATTTAAGGATAAACAAAATTATTAAACAAAGGATTTAAGATTATCCCTTTTTGATAGAAGGGAAGGGTATATGTGATGGAAGATTTAATTCTTCTTCTAAATTTAATGCTTTAAGATTTACTTTTTTAAAAATAAAATTAAATAAAGAAAATTTTAATTGATCTTCTATTTTTTTATCTTCCCAACTTCTTAAAATATTTTTATAATCTTTAGAGTTTACTGCAATAAAAAGGCTACCTTCTATTTCAATTTGAGCTATTTCTGGTTCATAATCTAATGTGTAAGAAAAGGTTATATTTAAGAGATCTTCCTTAATTTTCAGTAAAGGGGATTTTATAGGATTAATAGAAGTAATATCTAATTTATTTTTAATTTTTAAATCTTTAAGGTCTTCTTTCTTTTTCTCAATATTTATTTTTTTGAATGAGAAATTTAATATCTTAATATTTTCCATTATGTTAAAAAAGTAAATTTATTTTTAAAGATTTCTTTTTAAAAATTTATAAAAGGTCTTCTTCAGACACAATAATAAAATCCCCAATTGCAATAATTGAATTATAAGGAATTAATAGTTCTCCTGTACTTGCTTTTTCTAAATTTAAATTCCTAGTATAGGGGGTTATATCTTTAAGAACCATATTAATTAATTCTCCTGATTTGGTTTCAAAAGTAATATCTTTAATAAAACCTAATCTTTTTCCTTCTTTTGTTACAATCATTTTACCTAGAAGGTTAGAATAAACTATTTTTTCTGTTTGCATGTTAAAAATAAAAGAATTTTCTTTATAAACTTTTCTAATTAAAATTTTTTAATAAAGAATCTTTATAAAAAATAAGAATAAATTAAGAATAAATAAAAGGGTTAAAAGAAAGAAAGAGACACACCCCTCTATTTCTTATAGAAATGTTTAAATAGGAAAATTAAAATTTTTTATTTTTATTTTTTATTTATAAATATTTATATTATATAGAATATATTATTATTATTATTATTATTATTATATTTAACTTGATCTTTAAAAATAAAGAATATATTTATTTCCAAAGGAAATGTAGGTGTCTTTCTTAATAAGTAGTTATAACTCTTTATATAATAAATTCAAATTTCTTCTTCGAAATAAAACATTTAAACTTGTTTTCCATAAGAAATGATAGTGGGGGATATAAATAATTAAAAAGGAGAACTTTCTCTTAAAAATATGGAAGAGGTAAATAAAGAATTAGACAAAATCTTTGCATCTTTTAATAATAATTCTATCTTTAAAGATAAATCTCCATTACAAAATTCTTATCAACCAGAAGATATTCCACATAGAGAGCCACAAATTAAACAAGTTGCTTCAATTCTTGCTCCTGTTTTAAGAGGGGAAAAACCAAGCAATCTTTTTTTATATGGAAAAACCGGAACAGGCAAAACGCTTACAATTCAATATGTTAAGAATGAGCTTATGAAAAGAACTTCAAAAGATTCTTTATTCAAACTTAAAATTGAATACCTCAATTGTAAACTTAAAAAAGTTTCAGATACAGAATATAGAATTTTAGCAGAACTTATAAAAAAATTTGGCGGTGAAATCCCCTCAACCGGCTTGCCAACCCAATCAGTTTATGATAAATTTATAGAAACTATTGACTCAGAAAGACAATTAGTTATTTTAATTTTAGATGAAATTGATCAAACCACAAAAAAGATTTCTGATGATTTTTTATATAATCTTACTAGACTTAATTCGGAATTAGCAAATTCTAAAATTTCTTTAGTGGGAATTAGTAATAATCTAACTTTTTTAGATGAAATTGACCCCAGAGTTAAAAGTTCTCTTTCTGAAGAAGAAATTGTTTTTCCTCCCTACAATGCATTACAATTACAAGATATCTTAACTAGAAGAGCAAAAGAAGTCTTTAAAGAAAATGTATTACAAGAGGGAGTTATTGCTAAATGTGCTGCATTTGCAGCAAGAGAACATGGGGATGCTAGAAGAGCTTTGGACTTACTAAGAATTGCAGGAGAGTTAGCAGAAAGAGATAATTCAACAAAGATATATATTAAATATATAGATGAAGCTAATGAAAAAATAGAAAGAGATAAAATTTTAGATGTAATTAAGTCAGAGCCTAAACAATTTCAACTAGTTTTAGGGTCTATCATCTTTCTTTCAGAAAAAAACCCAAAAGATCTTTTATTTACTGGTACAGTTTATAATTATTATAGAGATTTATGTCTAAAAAACAAATTAGAAACTCTTACCCAAAGAAGAGTTGGAGACATAATTCAAGAATTTGATATGTTGGGGATAATTACAGTTAATATAATCTCTAAAGGAAGAGGGGGGAGAATGAGGGAAATAAAATTGGCAATTACTAAAGATATTACAGAGAAGGCAAAGGAAATTATTAATAACTCAATTATTTATGTTTAAATTTTTAACAATTAAAAATGGACAAACGGGAAATACTCAAATTTTGTATAGAAAGAGGTTTTTTATTAGATAAAGAATTCTTAAATTTATTTGATGAACAAACTGATTCAGAGTCCATAAAACTTTTAATTCAAAGAATAAGGGAAATAACAAATGAAAAAATAATAAATAAAGCTCTTCTTTGTTCAAATAAATCTGACTTTTTTGAGAAATTATCTTATTCTTTTAAAACGAAAGATAGTGAAAAAATAATAAATTCCTTAAAAATTAATTTAAATATTTCGCTTAATTTGACTAACAATAAAGATTCTATTTCTGAAAATAATCTAGAAAATAATAAAAAATCAAATAACCTTCCCTCAGAAGAGGAAATTAAGGTTTCTTTTTCTTACCCTCAAACTAGTAAAAAATTAGAAGTGTCTAATTTTACGAACTATTTTAAGAATAGATTAATAGAATTAAAAAATATCTTACAAGAAAACCCCCAATTAAAAAATCTTATCTCAATTAATAAAATTTCTTTTAATAAACAAGGATTTTCTATAATTGGTATCGTTTATAGTAAAACTGTAACTAAAAATAGAAATATAATCTTTGAAGTAGAAGATTTAACAGGAAAGATAAAAATTTTGATTAGTCAATCAAATGCCGAGTTATACAAAATTGCAGAAGAAGTTACATTAGACTCTGTTTTGGGTTTTTCTGGTTTTGGGAATAAAGAAATCCTTTTTGCAAATAGCATCTTATTTCCAGACTCTTTTTTAAATGAAAGAAAAAAATCAGAAAAAGAAGAATATGCTCTCTTTATAGGGGATATTCATTATGGGAGCAAATTATTCTTGGAAAAGAGTTTTTTAAAATTTATAGACTATCTTAATAATAAACTCCCAGATACTCCTGAAGTTCCTAAAATTAAATATCTTTTTATAATAGGAGATTTAGTTGCGGGTGTTGGAAATTATCCAACCCAAGAAAAAGATTTAAAAATAAAAGATATAGAATCCCAGTTTAATGGAATTTCTGCACTTTTATCTAAGATAAGAAGAGATATAAAAATTATTATTTCCCCTGGAAATCATGACGGAGTTAGATTAATGGAACCTCAACCCCCTTTAAACGAAAAATATTCTTGGAGTTTATACAATTTGGAAAATACTATTTTAACAGGGAATCCTTCTTATATTAATATAGGTATATCAAAAAAATTTTCTGGTTTTAACATCTTACTTTATCATGGTTTTTCTTTTCCTTATTATGCAAATACAATTCCCTCATTAATTCAACAAGATTCTTTAAATTCTCCAACGAAAATAATGGCATATCTTTTAAAAAACAGACACCTTGCACCAACACACTCCTCTGTTCAATATTTCCCATCACAAGAAGATTTTTTAATAATAAAACAGGCTCCAGATATCTTTCTTTCAGGGCATACCCATAAGTGTGAAATTTCTTATTATAATAATATATTATTAATTTCTGTTTCTTCTTGGGAATCTAAAACTTCTTATCAGGAAAAATTGGGGAATAAACCTGATTTTTGTAAAGTTCCTCTTTTTAATTTAAAAACTAGAAGCATTAAACTTTTAGATTTTGAAGAAGAATCTGAACATCAAGAATTAAAATCAAATATTTCATAATGGAAACTTCAGAATATTTTAATAGATTAGACTCGGAGATAAAGAAGGTTTATGACCTCTCTCAAATTGCAAGAGAGAAAGGATTAGACCCTGTTCCTAAAGTTGAAATTCCCCTTGCTAGAAGTCTTGCTGAAAAAGTAGTTGGACTTATTTCTACAGTTTATCCTCAGATGGAGTCTAGTGGAATAATTGAGAGAATTTTAGAATTAGAAAAAGAGTTTGGTAAGTTAAGTATAGGGGTTTCTTTTAAAATTGCTGAAGAAGTTGCAAAACAAAAATTTTGTTCTTTTAAAAATTTAATTGAATCTATGGATGCAGGAATAAGAGTTGGTTTTGCATATACTACTTTGGGGGTAGTTTCAAGTCCAATTGAGGGTTTTACAGGAATAACTATTGGTAAAACTCGTGAAAATAAAGAATATATTTCTGCTCATTTTTCAGGCCCAATAAGAAGTGCAGGGACTACTGCGAGCTGTGTTGTTTTAATGCTAATCGATTATTTAAGGGAATTATTTGGATATGAAAAATATGACCCCACAGAAGAAGAAGTAAAAAGATATGTTACTGAAAATTACGATTATCACGAATATATTACTAATCTACAATACTTACCCACAGTTGAAGAAGCAACTTTTTTGGCAAAGAACATCCCTATTCAAATTGATGGAGATCCTACAGAAAAAATAGAAGTTTCTAATTATAAAAATCTTAAACGCGTTAGTACAAATTTAATAAGAGGGGGAATGTGTTTAATCTTTTCAGAAGGTTTAGCTCAAAAAGCAAAAAAAGGATTAAGACTTTTAAATGAGATTAAAAAGAAAGGGATAAAATCTACTGGTTGGGATTTTTTAGAAGAATATATTAAAATTCATGAAAAAAGGGAGGTTGGAAAAGCAGATGCTTCTCCCACCTATATTCAGGATTTAGTCGCAGGAAGACCAATTTTTGGACACCCTTCAAGATCAGGAGCATTTAGATTTAGATATGGAAGATCAAGAGTTTCAGGATTTAGTGCAACATCTATGCATCCTGCAACTATGGCGATTACAGATTCTTTTATTGCTATAGGAACTCAACTTAAACTGGAAAAACCAACTAAAGGGTGTGTTGTTACCTCTTGTGATAAAATTGATGGCCCAATAGTCCTTTTAAAAAATGGAAATGTAAAAAAATTAAATTCTAAAGAAGAAGCAAAAAAATTATATTCTGAGACTAAAGAAATTTTGTATCTTGGGGATATCTTATTTCCTTATGGAGATGTCTTAAATAGAAATTCTCTACTTTTAAAATCAGGATATGTTCAAGAGTGGTGGAAAAGAGAATTAGAATTAAAAGATTTGGAATTCGCCAAAAAAATAGATGAATTTTCTTTAAGTTTAGACAAAGCTATGGAAATTAGTTCTTCTTTTAGTATCCCTTTACATCCTGAATATATCTTTTATTGGAGTCAGATTACAGAGGAACAATTCAAATCTCTTTTAGAATGGATTAAAATTTCTAAGTTTGATGAAAAATTAATCTTTCCCTATTCTAAACAAGAAAGAGAAAAATATAAAGAAGGAAAGAGGGCATTAGAGCTTTTAGGAGTTGAACATGAAGTTACTTTAGAAAATTTGGTTATTAATCCTGAAATTAGTAAATCTTTATTAATCAATTTAGGCATTGATTATACTTCTTTAAAAGATTTTTCTTCTGTCTTAAATGAAGAAAAATTAAATTTTTTGAATGATTCAAACTTATCTATTTTAGAAAGAATAAATCATTGTTCTAAGTTTACTATTAAAGATAAAGCTGGAGATTTTATAGGTGCAAGAATGGGAAGGCCTGAAAAAGCAAAACTTAGAAAACTTATTGGTAGTCCAAACATGTTATTTCCTATAGGGAATGAAGGAGGACGATTAAGAAGTCTACAGTGTTCTTGTGATGTTGGGAAAGTAAGTGCAGATTTTCCTTTATTTTTTTGTGAAAAGTGTAATCAGTATACAATTTATTCTATCTGTGAGAATTGTAAGAATAAAACAAAAAAAGTTTTTTATTCTTCACGTTTAGATAAAGAATATTCTTTCATTCAAGAAAATAAAAATGAAGAAAAAATTCAATCTTTCAAAAATCGAGAAATTCAAATTAATCATTTCTTAGAAAAAGCATTAGAAAATTTAGGGATATCTAAACAGGACATGCCCCCTTTGATTAAAGGTGTTCGGGGAACTTCTTCAGAAGAGCATTCTATAGAACATCTTGAGAAAGGGATACTTAGAGCTAAATACAATTTACAAGTGAATAAAGATGGGACAATTAGGTTTGATGCAACTGAAATTCCTCTTTCTTATTTTAAACCCAAAGAAGTTTTTACTGATATACAACTATTAAAAAATTTGGGATACACTAAAGATATTTATGGAAAAGATTTAATCGATGATAATCAAATAATTGAATTAATGCCTCATGATATTGTTTTGCCCTGTTCTCCTGAATCTATAGATGAAAAAGCAGATGATGTTTTTGTTAAAACCGCTCAGTTTATAGATGAATTATTAGAAAGATTCTACAAAATTCCTAAATTTTATAATATTAAAAAAAGAGAAGATTTAATTGGACAAATAGGGGTTTGTATGGCCCCACATAACTGTGCGGGTGTTATATGTAGGTTTATTGGTTTTTCTAATACTCTTGGATTATTAGCAAGCCCGTATATGCACGCTGCAATCAGAAGAGATTGTGATGGTGATGAAGCTGCAGTAATGTTACTTGGAGATGTTCTTTTAAATTTTTCAAGAAAATTTTTACCAAGCCATAGGGGAGGAACTCAAGATGCTCCTTTAGTTTTAAATGGGAAGATAGATCCTGGAGAAGTTGATGATCAAATTCTTGATGTTGAACTTTCTTATAAATATCCTTTAGAATTATATACTCTTTCAGAACAAAGAAAGCATTCTTCAGAATTAACAAATATACCTCTTGTTAGAAATTATCTTAAGGAAGGAAAAGATGCATTTCATAATCTTGGATTTACCCACGATACTTCCAATTTTAATGATGGTGTTTTATGTTCCTCTTATAAAACCTTACCCACTATGCAAGATAAAGTAAATCATCAGATGGAATTAGTTGAAAAAATAAGAGCTGTAGATAGTGCAGATACTGCCAAATTGATTATAGATAGGCATTTTTTAAAAGATCTTAAGGGTAATCTCAGAAAATTTTCTATGCAAGGTTTTAGATGTGTTTCATGTAATGAGATTATGAGAAGACCTCCTTTAGCAGGAGTTTGTCCAAGATGCGGAGGGAAAATTATATTTACCATCAATGAAGGTGGAATTAAAAAATATCTTGAACCTGCCTTAAATCTTGCAGAAAAATATAACCTTTCAACTTATATGAAACAGAATTTACAAATTCTAAAAGAAAACATTGATAGTGTGTTTGGGAAAGAATTAGAAAAACAACAATCATTAAAAGATTTTTTTTAGTTTTTTCTATCTTACCTTTTTTAAATGTAATATAACATTGTGGGAATTAATAAACATCCCATCATTTGAGATTTACTTACTTTATAATAATTTGTATAAACTCCTAATAGCGAGGCTACAAACAGAATTAAAATTCCTTTAAATCCAGAGATAATTAAAGTTAATAAAATTATGAAAGATAAAACAAAAATAGAAATTTTTTGATAATTAAAATTATTTATCACTAAAGAAATTTTTTTTGATATTCTTTTTATTAAAAAATAACTTATGAATGAAGTAAAAATTAAAATAAAAATTAAAAAAATTAGTTCTTTTAAAGTGATTATCTCATTAAAAATTTCTTTTATAGCTACAGCAGTTCCGGTTCTTGTCTTATTAATTGTATAAAAACCAATTATTGAAATTCCTAAAATAAGAATATTTACTGCACCTGAAAGAAATAAAAAGTTTTCTGTTGAAACTTTCTGAAAAATACTTCCCAAAATAATTGCCTGACTACTACCTAAACCTGGAAGAAACCCACAAAGAGTTGAAGAAAGAATCATACTAATAAAAATTTTTAAATTTAACCTTAATCTTGGTTCTTTTATTTTTTGTTTTTGAATTTTTGTTTCTTTTTTTAAATTGGTTATTAAAAGAGGAACTCCAAATAATCCTGTGAAGAGTGGAAGTAATGGTTGATTAACTTCTGCAATGTTCAACGTACAATATCCCAAAATTCCACTTAATAAAAAGATGGTTAAAGCTATTTTTTTATTTTTTTCTTTTATTATTAAAAAAGAAGAAGTAATTAATAAAACAAAAAATAAAATCTTATCTATTTTCTCATAAATAATTGGAATTAAAAATAATAAGAGCGGTGTTAAAAAAAGGAATAAACAACTTCCGATTAAAATTCCTTTAGAAGTTAATCTTACTGCTTTATAACCTTCACCTTTCATTAATAATCTATGACCTGGTAAGATGGATAGAGCAGTTTCTTCTTCAGGGCATCCTAAGAAAACTGATGGAATAAACGAAAAAAAGATATTTGCAACAGCTAAAGAGACAAGGAATATTCCCAAATAAAAATGGTTAATAGAAGTTATAGAAGATAGAATACCCTGGGCAATTAAAATATTAATCAAATTAATATGAATTCCAGGGAAAAATCCTGTAATAATCCCAAAAAATAATCCTAACAAAATTGAAATTATTATCTCAATTAACACCTTTTTATAAAATAATTTAATTTTTTATATTCTTCCTAAATCAAAAAATTGAGAATTTAAATTAGAAAACTTTTAATACCCCTTACCTCTCTTTATTTTATGAATATAGAAGAGAAAATAGATTTGATTCAAAGAAATACAGAAGAGATAATAGGGATTGAAGAATTAAGAAAACTTTTACAATCTAAGAAAAGACCTGTTATTTACTGGGGAACTGCACCTACTGGAAAACCCCATATTGGTTATCTCCTTCCTGCTCTTAAAATTTCTGATTTCTTAAAAGCAGGTTTTGAAGTTAAAATTCTTTTAGCAGACATGCATGCTTCATTAGACAATGTTCCTTGGGGAATTGTTGATAAAAGATATGAATACTACAAAAAAATAATTCCTCTTTTAATCAAGTCGATAGGAGCAGATACAAAACATTTAAAATTTATTCAAGGAAGTACAATACAACTTAAACCAGAATATATGTATGATGTATTAAGACTTTCAACTAACATCTCTGTTCATGACTCTTTGAAAGCTGCTTCTGATGTTGTAAAATTAACTGAAAATCCCAGAGTTTCAGGATTAATCTATCCATTAATGCAAGCTGTTGATGAAGAGTATCTTAATGTAGATTGTCAACTTGGTGGAACAGATCAAAGAAAAATTATGGTTTTAGCAAGAGAAAATCTTCCTAAAATAGGATATAAGACAAGAATTGAAATTATGAACCCCTTACTTCCAGGTTTAATAGGAAAAAAAATGTCTTCTTCTGATCCTAACTCTAAAATAAGTCTTACAGATAATGAAGAAACAATTAAAAAAAGGATTATGGGTGCTGAATGTGCTCCTGGAAATATAGATAATGGGCTCCTTCCTTTTATAAAATATGTTTTGATGACTATAAAGAAAGATAAAAAAGAGAGCTTTTTAATTAAGAGAGAAGAAAAATTTGGGGGAGATTTATATTATACTAATTATGAAAATCTTGAAAAGGATTTTATTGCCCAGAAACTTCATCCTTTAGATTTAAAAAATGCACTTTGTCAAGAGATTATTAATATTTTAAAACCAATACAAAAAGAGAAAAAGAAATTTGAAAAGATTGAGAAAGAAGCTTATCCTCAATAAATTTTATTTAGTCTTAAACTCCACTGTATCTAAATCTTTTAATTTATGATTAAATCCAACTACTTGCGCAGGATATTTTGAAGAGGGACCCCAAATCTTTGTTACCTTAACTTTTTTGGAAAATCCTTTTAGTATCTTTTCAGCAACATCTTTAACCGTACTTTCAGGTAAGAGAATAATTGGTTTTGGAGACCTTTCTTTTTCTTCAGGTTGTTTTGTATATACCCTTATCTTATTAAAACTTTGAAATAATTTTTCTTTTAGGCTTTCTATATTTTCTCTTGTATAATTTGAAATTAAAATAAAGTTATATTTTTTTGAAGAAAGATTTGCAGATACTTTTCTTTTTTCATTTTCTGTTAATTTATCTATTTTTGTGAAGATTAAAATTTTTTTTCCTGGAGCTCTTTCTAAACTTTTATTCACTTCTTCTAAATCATTTAAATTATCAATAAATTCAAGTATTACATCTCCACTATTAACTATTCCTCTGTCATAATATTCTGAACCTATTGCTGGGACTTCTATTAGTTGTATACCTACTCCATTATAATCCATCATTCCTACTACCGGAGATTTTGTAACAAATTTATAATCTCCTACTTCTGGATTTGCATTAGTAACTAAATTCATAAAAGAAGATTTTCCAGAATGGGTCTTTCCAACAATTACTGCTTGTAAGTCTTCTTTTTTTATTCCTTGTTTATTGCTTCCTTTTTTGGATTTTTTTTCTTTTTCTAATTTTTCTTTTAATCTTTTATATCGAAGCTTTATCTGAGCTCTCAAATTTTCTGCTCCCTTATGGTTTGGGAGTACAGATATCATTTTTTCTAAAGCTAAAAGTCTGTCTTCATCATTTTCATATTTATAATATTCCTTTTCTGCTGCAATATATTCTGGGTGTGCGTTGATTGGCATTTTAAATAAAAGATTAATCTTTTAAGGTTGTCTATTTTTAAAAATATAATGGATTCAACTATTCTTAAGCAAATAAAATCCAAAAGAGAATTCTCTCAATTAAGAGAGATAGATATTGAAAAAAATTTTGATTTATTTTCTAAAAGGCAAGCAACAGAACAAGAAAAAATAGATTTAACAAAAGAAAGGCTAAGAAAATCTTTCACTGCTTTTTTAAGTAAAAAATTGTTATCTTTTAAAGATAAACCCGCTGATTGGATTTTAAGAAAGCATATATCTACTAATGAGAGGTTGCCTTATTATAAAGAGCTCTATAACCGAATTCTTAAAGATAAAAAAGAAGTTCGTATCTTTGATTTGGGGTGCGGGATAAACGGATTTAGCTATAACTATTTTCCTTCTAAGGTTAATTATTCCGGATTTGAATCTGTTGGACAATTAGTTGAGATAACAAATTCTTTTTTTGAAAAAAATAAACTTCCTGCAAAATGTTATCATTTAAGTTTATTTGAACTTAATGAGATTATAAAAATAATCAAGGAAAGTAAAGGAAATAAGATTATATTTTTATTCAAAGTAATTGACGCTTTGGAAAGTGTTGAATTAGATTATTCTAAAAAACTTTTATTAAGTTTAATGGGTGATGTTGATGAAATCGTTTTAAGCTTTTCAACAAAAAGTTTAGGTAAGAAAACTAATTTTAAAGCAGATAGGAAATGGATTTTAGAATTTGTTTCTAAGAACTTTCATATTTTAGATAATTTCGAGATTGGTGGAGAGAGATATTTAGTATTTACTAGAAGAATATTTAAAAACTCCAAGTCTTAATTAAGACTATGGAGAAACTACATCCCGGAGCAAGATGGTCATTTAGAATAAGGGCATATACTCTTCTTTTCTTTTTTTCAATATGGATTATTTTCGGTCTATTATCAAATATTATTACTGATAAAACTAAATTATTATCTTTCGGATTATTCTATATTTGCTCTTTAATCTTAATCATAGTCTTAATTGGAGAGCTTTATGCTAATTTGGTTTATAACAATTGGAAATTTGAATTATCTCAAAACGAATTAAAAATAGAAAGAGGGATAATTTGGAAAAAATATTCAGCTATTCCTTATGAAAGGATTCAAAATATTGATATTCATAGGGGAATTTTAGCTAGGATGATGGGATTTTCTACTTTAGATATACAAACTGCTGGATACCATTACTCAGGAAATAATGGTGGTGCATTTTCTGAAGGGCATATACCTGCTGTTGCAGTTAAGAAAGCAGAAGAAATAAGGAACTTCTTAATATCAAAAATTAGCAAGAATGGAATTTAAAATCCTTTTAAAAGCTTAAATAGCATCTTTCTTTATTTTAATTATGAAACCTATATTTTATAGAAAAATTTTGAAAAATGGTATGACTGTCCTATTTGAAAAAAGAGAATTGCCTATTGTTAGTGTTCTATTTGCTGTTCGTAATGGGGGGATTAATGAAACATTAAATGAAAAAGGAATTTCTCATTTTATTGAGCATATGCTTTATAAGGGAACACCCACCAGAAAATCTAAAGAGATAGCTGAAGAAATTGAAAAAAACGGGGGTGAATTAAATGGTTTTACTGATGAGATAGTTACTGCTTATTGGTGCAAACTTCCAAGTAAACATTTGAATATTGCTTTAAACGTTTTAGGAGATATGGTAAAAAACCCTCTTTTTGATGAAAAAGAAATAGAAAAAGAAAGAAAAGTTATTTTTGAAGAAATAAAAATGAGGAAGGATAATCCCCAACTTTATGTTTTGGATACAATTCAAAAAAATCTTTATTCTGGAACACTGGGGTTTAATCTAATTGGAACTTATAAAACAATGAACTCCATTTCAAGAAAAGATTTAATAAAAAAATTTAATCAAATTTATCAACCAAATAATATGATTTTAGGAATTGTTGGTAATGCAAATTTTGAGGATATAACCAATTTTGCTGAAAAATACTTTTCTCCAAAAAAAGGAAAGATTCCTAAAATTTCTTTTTCTAAAAGAAATCTTTCTTCTATAGAAAAAAGAAAAGGTATTGATCAAGCAAACTTAATTTTTGCTTATCATGTTCCTTTAGCAAATAAAAAATTGGCTTATGCTGCAGAAGTTTTAAATTATCTTATGGCAGTTGGAATGTCTTCAAGACTTTTTTTAGAAATTAGGGAAAAAAGAAATTTGGCTTATTCTGTAAAAGGAGATTCTAATATAAACAGATTTTTTGCTTATAATAGTATTTATATCGGAACCAAAAAAGAAAATATCTTGCAAGTAAAGAACCTAATTCTAGAAGAATTCAAAAAAGTTTCAAAAGATCTTACTGAAAAAGAATTACTCCAAGTTAAAGAGCAGATTATTGGGAATTATTATCTTTCTGGAGAAGATTCACAAAGTCAATTATTTAATCTTCTTTTCCAAGAGTTAGATGGAGATGCTACTAACTTCTATAAATTTGAAGAAAATATTAAAAAAGTTAGGGTTAAAGATATTAAGTCTTTAGCAAAAATAAAAAATTACAGTTTTTTTGCTTTAGTTCCTGAAGATTAGATGTCATTTCATTAAACTTAAAAACTTTCTTTTTTTCTTTACTTTATGTTTATAGTTAAAGTTCCTGCTGTGAATGGATTAGGGAAAACACCAGGGTGTAGAAATACTGGAAATGGGATAATTAAAGAATTAAAAGAAATTTATAGTAATGAACAGGGAGTTATAATAGACCCCAATCTTTTTGAATTAGAAGAAATTCATTTAGATAATTCTAATCTTGAATTAAGTCATCAACTTATTTACAAAAACTCTTTAGAAATTTTTCAAAATAAACCTCAAACTATATTTTTAGGAGGAGACCATTCTTTAAGTTATTCAACAGGAAAAGCTTTTTTAGATTATTGTAAAAAAGAAGGAAAAAAACCTTGTTTAATTATCTTTGATGCTCACCCCGATTGTATGGAACCTATGCAAGAACCAACCCATGAAGAATGGCTAAGAAAATTGGTAGAAGAAGGTTTTCCAGCAGAAAATGTGATGCTGGTTGGAATAAGAAATTCTCATCAAGATGAAATCAAATTTATTAAAGAGAAAAAAATTAAAACTTTTTCAATAAACAATTTAGTTGAGGACTTATCTGAAGCATGTGAAGTCATAATGGAATTTGCAAATAAAAAAGAATTATATCTTTCTATTGATATAGATGTTCTTGATCCTGTGTTTGCTCCTGCAACAGGATATCCTGAGCCTGCTGGTTTAACAAGTAGACAATTTATTTATCTTATTCAAAGAATCAAAAAAATAAAAGCTCTAAGAGCTATTGATTTAGTTGAGATTAATGAAAAAAATGATGTTAATAATCAAACTATAAGATTGGGGGCTAAAATTCTTGCAGAATTACTATAAATTATTCTATTTATCACTAAAAAATAATTTTTATTTTTATAAGAATATTTTTAAATAACAGTTTATTAAAATAATTATAAATCATAACAAAAGAGGAAAATTAACCTTATTTATTTCTGTATTTTTTATTACTCTTTTTTTAACTTCTTTTATTTCTGCATTTTCTTTCTCACAGTTTTGGAATAAGATTACCTCAAATGTTATTTCTCCTGTTTGTGGGAATTTTAGACTAGAAGGGGAAGAACAATGTGATGGTTCTAATTTTTTAGACGGGAAATTAGCTTGTTACCAGTGGTCTGCAGATAAACCTATTGGGATTGTTTCATGTACCTCTAACTGTAAAATTAATACAGATAATTGTCTTACTTATAATCAGTTTATTTCTACTTTGAATAATCAAAATACCCCTCAATCTAACACAAATACTCAAACTCAAACTTCAAATCAAGAAACTGCTCAATCA
>Ga0172375_10004495_pt1 | contig 20569 bp, 17 predicted proteins | sample LakKiv1m_FD_114537 | JGI IMG/M metagenome (GOLD analysis project Ga0172375, IMG submission 114537) | Freshwater microbial communities from Kabuno Bay, South-Kivu, Congo - kab_092012_11.1m | ecosystem: Environmental > Aquatic > Freshwater > Lake | place: Democratic Republic of the Congo...
CCTCTGTAGTAATTATTGAACCCGGGGCTAAACATGTGCCGGCACCAATCTTAACTCCATACCCGACAATACTAGCGGGATGTTGAAACGACCAGGGCTTAAGGTTAGGCAGTTTTAAACCCTCAATCTTACGCACAAATTCTTTTCTAAGCGCGTTATTCCCAAAAGCGGTGATATATAAAAATCCTCTTTCTTTGTTATGGACCAGGAAATTCTTTAAGTCAATAAGATTTCCGATTATTTCCTTACCTTCCCGGCTCTTCCCCTTGGCTGCCTTTTCGTCTATAAATCCGGCAGCATAGACATTTTCTCCTTTACGCGAAAGGTCAAGAATATAGGAATAAATTTCACTTGCATGCCCGCCGGCACCGATTATGATAACCGGCTCCCCGAGGCGATAAGGCGTTTTGTCTTTTCTCATCTCCTACTTACCCCCATAAGGCAGATGGATATTGGTCAAGGTCTCCATGAATGTGACGATTTCCTTCGGCTCTTTTTTACCTATATCTGTAAGTTCCTTGAGCCATTTTACATTACGGTAATAAATTGATTCCGGATCCTGGATCATCCCGCTGAGAATAGCTTCAACCATCTCTTCGGCCCCGAACCCTATATCTACCCTCGTCTGAAACCCTTCCTCCTTCATACGCCGGGTTGATACGCGGTAATCCCTGTCATCGGAGGAGGGCAGCTTAACCTTCTTGACTACCAGATTCGGATTAATCTCCTTAAAAGTCTTGGCGATATCTACGACACGAAGATTCTCATGCGCTATATTGTAAACGTGATGCTTGTATTTGGGTTTCTCGGCGAAATAAACAAATGCCCTGGCGCAATCCGAGACATGCAAGAACGGCCTCCATTCCAACCCTTCCCCGAAAATCTTTATCTCATTGTAGAGGGTGCTGTAAAGGCTGAATATATTGACCACCAGGTCAAAACGCATCCTTGGGGAATAGCCAAAAAGCGTGCCGTTGCGCAAAATCAAAGGGGACCATTTAGGAGAAGCCAATTCTTCAAGGATCTTCTCGGATTTTACCTTTGACACAGCATAGACCGTAAGAGGGTTGACCCGGCTTCCCTCATTTACCTCGCCGCTGGCTTTCCCATATACTGAACACGAAGAAGAAAAGATAAACTTTATTCCCTTAGAACAAGCGACTTTAGCCAAGTTTTCCATGGAGTGAACATTTATCCTGTCGGTCAACTCAGGATATAAATCCGCGGATGGGTCATTGGAGATAGCTGCGAGGTGGATAATGCAGTCAATTCCTTTGGTAATCTCTAGGCAAAATTTCTTATCCGTGCATAAGCGGCGGACATCTTCGCGGACAAACTCTATCGATGGGCGATAAACCCTAAGATGCCCGAGGCCAAAGTACCCGACATCCATAACTCGGATCTTGTGGCTGCGGGTTAATAATTTCGGAATAAGCACAGAACCCAGGTAACCGGCGCCGCCAGTAATAAGAATATTCAAATTTCCTCCTTTGTTACAAAATTTTTTGCGCTTCAATCAGCGCTTTTACCACATAATCCATCCCTTCCTTTGTTATTGATGTATAGAAAGGAAGCGTTATTACCCGCCTGGAAAGAGAAGACGTCTTAGACAGGGGCCGGTCACAAAAAGTACGGAAGAATTCCTGTTCATGGACCGGCGGATAAAAATATGCCCTGGTTTCAATGCCTTTTCCCTGCAAGAAAGCCATGACCGCATCCCGTTTTTCAAGGCTTGCCTCTGGGACAAGAATAGTCAGGTCTTTAAAGGTGTGGGTTATGCCCTGCGGCCAGGATTGAACCTCAAAATCAACGTTATTTTTTATTTTATCAAGATAATACCGCGCCTTTTGTTCTCTCTCTTTTAATAATCTATCAATCCTCCGTAGGTTATACAGGCCGACGATAGCGTGAAACTCGCTCATCTTACCGTTCATTCCCTGCCAGTGCGCATTATAATTATCTTTTATCCCGTAATTACGCATCTTCTTTATGCGCTGGATAAACTCGGCATCCTTACTGGATACCATACCGCCTTCTACGCTTACTAATAATTTTGTAACCGAGAGTGAAAAAACTTCGGCGTTGCCAAATGAACCGACTTTTCTCTTGTCTACAGCTGAACCAAAAGCATGAGCTGCGTCATAAAGTACCGGAATCCTGCGGGATTTTTTCCGGGAAAAATCATCTACCAATTCCTGGATCTGCGTTATCCGGCAAGGTAAACCGTAAATATGGACCGGTAACACCATTGCCGCATCATCATGCTTATTTAACAAATATTCCAGGTCAGATACAGCCAAATTCAAATCATCGTCTATTTCAGCGAATACCGGAATACCTCCGGCGTAAAGCACGGCCTGAGCGGTAGCCATGAAAGTAAAGCTGGGCAAAATTACCTTCTGCCCATTCTTTAAACCAAACGCCTGAAGAGAAAAAAGTAAACCCATGCTTCCGCTTGAAACCGTAGCTGTCTGAGTACCCAAATACGCCCCTGCCTCTGCCTCAAACAAGCTCACATATTTGCTGAAATTAGTAATCTTTCCGTTTTGAAGGATCTCCTTAAACTGATCCCCAACCTCCTCTACCGAAGGCAAATCAGGCTTAATCAAAGGTACTTTTAGCATACTTCCTCCAGATTTTGGCTAGAAAGCAATATACTGAGGCAATAGTTCCCTTATGGGCAAACTCAACCTTTCCTCGTAACCGACGTGTTTAGCGACTTCAAACCCCATCCAGATAACATCATCCACATTAGCGTAAGAGAACAATCCCTGGCGGCCAAGGCTCGTCAAATTCGAAATACCGTGAAGATAATTGAATATCGTATTCAATTTCTTCTCATAGCCTACGCGAAAACGCGGATAGGCCTGGGCCAATCTCCTCGTATGAAAGCTCTCCACGTCGGAACGCTTAAGCAAATTATGTTTTTCCAGAGGAACAATGCATTTCTCAAAAATCGCGCCGTCATCCATATTCCATACTTGATCATCGTAATTACAGGTTATCTCTAAACAAAGCGCGTTTTTGCCTTGGGGGACCATTCTTCTGCTGAATATTCCCACGTCATAAACGCGGTTAAAAGGGAAGTGCGCTTCGCTAAAATACAATAATGGCGCCCCGAAGATATGCGGTTTATTGATGTTCAGATATAGAAATACCTCCGAGGTAAAATCCAACCCTTCAGCAGCATTCCTCACCAATTCTGATTTCTGCGTATCCTCAAGCATAAGCACCATCTCGTTAATTGGAATTGTTGATATTACTTTGCCGCGGCCGCCTTTATCCGAATCAACGTTCAAAGAAACAACTTTTCCATCCTTAACGTAGTTGACTTCCTTAATAACCCCCGAACGGGAAACAATCTTATTGACCTTGGCCCCCACGATGATCTCCCCCCCGCCGTCTCTTATGCCCTTAACGAAGAAATCCGCAATGGCGCCAACCCCCTCTTGCGGATAAAAATTCTCAATCATACTGGGGTTTTCAGGGTGATAGAACTGCTGCTTGAAGATTATCGAATGTATCAGCTCTATTATGCCGGAAACCGCGACTCTTTTCTTGGCCACAATATCGGAAATTTGTTCCGCAGGCACCCCCCACACTTTTTTAGAATATGGGCCGAAATAAATATTATAAAAAGCCGTGCCAAAACGGTTAACGATCCAGGTTTTATAGCTTCCATCGTCTTTAAATTTCGGGATAAAAAATGATAAAGCATGCGAAAGAGCAAAGCTTAAACCACACTTAGCCGCGGTAAAGAAGCTCAATGATTTCAATACATCTACTCCGACAAAGGGATAATTTATCCTTTTGCCTCTGAAATAAATTTGCGCGTAGAAATTATGTTTAACAAAATCTTCTCCCAGGTTGCCCTTTAGAAAGTTAATAATGCTTTTCCTTTGGGGATGGATATTATGCGGGCCGAGATCATACCTATAGCCTTCCTTTTTAAAGGTAATTGATTGCCCTCCGCAAACCGGTTCTTTCTCCAAAACAGTAACCCGGTGGCCGTCCTGGACCAGGTTCCATGCCGCGCAAAGCCCCCCGGGGCCGGCACCCAAAACAATAATTTTTAACGGTCGTTTTTCCATATTCTTTAGAGTTATTTACTTTTCGTTCCCGGAATCCAATGCATTAAATGGGCCTCTTTTGAGCGGAATAATGTATTAAAATAAAAATGCAAGCCTGACCAGATGCCTATCTGAAAATATGAAACATCCTGGACCAGGTTCAACAACCCTATCCATCGAAAAAATACATTATTCTTAATACGTACGATTTTACGTATTAAGCGCTCCGGAGGCTTCCATTTTACGAAAATACGAAATAAACAACTTATATTATGAAATTCATTCGCAAATGAAGTCTTGCAATGCAAATGCAAAGAATCGGAAGTGTCCAGATGAGTCAGATCATAATCTGCGGGCAAAAAACCATGTTTAATAGCGTATTTTACGATGGCTGTTTTTGGAAAAGGCATAAGGGTATTGATTTTAACATAATCTACGTTGATTTGCTGATTGAGCAATATAGTCTCTATTGCATTATCAAGAGTTTCCCCGGGCAGACCGATAATATTTGAAGTATAAATCTTTATGCCGTTTTTCCGGAGTAACCTCGCACCTTCTATTATGCGCTGCCGCGACAACTGTTTTCCAATAACGCCGTTCCTCAATGTATCATTGCCGGACTCGATTCCGACTTGAACTGCAAAACAAAGCGACTGTTTTAGTAATTTTGCCCTTTCCTCATCAACCAAATCAAACCGGAAATTACATGAAAATTTAACTCCCACGGCTTTCGAATATTTTTCCGCAAATTCCCTCAACCAAATTTTATTAATAGCAAAAAGGTCGTCGGAAAAATGCACCCTTTTCAATCTGGCGGTACTCTTGACGGCAAGGATCTCCTGGATTACCCTATCAACAGTTTTAAAGCGTATAAAGTCTTTTTTAGAAGCCGGATATTCTTTGCTGTATTCGTGCTCAAAAAAAGGCTCATTACAATAAGAACAGCTGAATGGGCAACCATGTCCGGAAATAAAACGCTTCATCGGGAAGTCTCTTAAGAAATCATACTTGTAATACAGATCCCTATCCGGCAATGGCAGGGAATTCACATCCTGAATTAAAGGGGCGATGGAATTTTCGATTACCTTCTCTCCCTGACGAACCCAAATTCCGGGGATAGAAGTATGATCTCTTCGTTTTTGCAACGCATTGAGCAGTTGTGATAGGGGCTCCTCTCCTTCCCCGCGGCAAAGCATATCAATTTCAAGACACTCCTCCATACATTCTCTTGGATAAAAGGTGGGATGAGGCCCTCCCACAATAACGGGAATATCAAAGTTTTCTTTAACCTCGCATATTAATTTGTAGACTTGTTTTTGCATCCCGGTAAAAATACTAAAACCGATTAAATCAGCAGAATATTCGCGAATAGATTTTATCCAATCATTAGTGTGGGTCAATAGGATTAAATCACAATAGTGGCCTCTTTGCTTTAAATAAGCGGAAAGACTGCAAAAACCAATCATTTCGGAGATGGCATTTTCTTGGATAAAAATAACCCGCATACCTGTTTTTTCTAATTTGCCTGTAAGCATAACTCTAAGTGCGCCTCAATTTTTTTCATCCCATTATTAATCTGGTTTATTTGCATGCATTAACCTGCCTTTCATGTCTAAAACAAACAGCTTGATTACCGCCAATAACGCCCTGACCATGCCTATAATTTTGGAAAGCCTCAGATGCGGCAGATGCATTAATATCATCCGCGGCCTAAGATAAAACTGGATATAAGCCCGCTTTTGCATATCCTTGAGTTCTTTAGCCTGTCTCCCGTTAGGGACAAATATCGGCTCCACATCCGTTAAGCCCACGCTCTGGTTATAACGCACAAAGTCATTCTCCGTAGCCAGGGGAATTTCTCCATTTTCCGCCAGCTCTCTATACAAAGGCGTCCCGGGATAAGGGACCATCAGGCTGAACTGGGCATAATGTAAATCCAGGCCCTTGGCGAAATCAATCGTCTGTTGCGTCATTTGTTCTGTTTCTCCGGGAAAACCTAAAATAAATCCGGACATCACAACCAGCCCGTGCTTTTTAGCTATCCTGCATGCCTCTTGCGCCTTTTTTAAATCAATCCTTTTATTGACCTTCTTTAATAACTCCGGGACCCCGGATTCAATTCCAAAACCAATCCCCCGGCAACCTGCCTTAACCATAGCTTCGGTAACTTCCTCGGTAATAAACTCCGGACGCGTAGTAGAATTCCAAACAACTTTTTTATTCAAACCCCTATCTATCACCTCCTGGCAGAATTCCAACGCATGTTTTTGCCCAAGCGGAAAAATAGGGTCCCAAAACTGGATCTGTTTTGCTTTGAATTTATCTGCCAATATTTCCATCTCGCTGACAACGGAGGAGACATTTCTTTTGCGGTATTTCGCCGCCACATTTAACTCCGCATTAATACAAAAGCTGCAGGAGAAAGGGCAACCGCGGCTGGCAATCATCTGGTAAACCGGCGCGGCAAATTTAGTATAGCTGGGGCTGCTATAGAGAGACATCGGCAGTAGGTCATAGGCGGGAAAAGGTAAATCATCCAAACAAACATTATCTACTTTTTTATTATGGATAAGTTTTCTTCCGGTTTTTGAAGACAACCCCGGAATATGTTCAAAATTATCCTTGCCCTCGGATAACGCCTTGCACAAAGCCGATAAGGAATATTCCCCCTCATCCCGTATGACAAAATCAACAGCCTCTTCACTCAAAACTTCAGCTGGGAATATTGACGGGTGCATGCCTCCCATAACAGTGCGGATACCCGGAAACTTTCGCCTGATTTCCCTGGCCATATATATAGCGGCGTAATAATTTGGCGTCGTCGCAGAATACCCGATTAAATCCGGGGAAAAATCACCGATCAACCCGTAAACCTGTTCCATAGCTAAACATTCCGCGTACTGATCAAGTATCCTGACCTCTACACCTGACTTCCTGGCAAAAGAAGCCAGATAGGCTAACCCGGTAGGAATCATCTTCATATCGTTATAGATAGAAGAAAACTTCCCCAGGATATCGCTCCTGTTGATGGGGGTATTAATTAAAAGCAGCTTCAATTTCTTATCGTGCATACGCAATTAAGCGAAAGCCCTAACGGCGGTTGGATAATTTCCTCAATAAACCTTAGGGCCGGGACCATATAATCAAACAATTTCCCTTCGGTACCCGAAACAGCGAGCGTCCTCTTGAGTATATTCCCGTTAATATACCAGGGCATAATACCCGCGAAATTCTGATATCTTAACAGTTTCACATCAAATAAGCAATCATTGAGCAAGGCTTTAAGCGGCTTTGGCGAATACCTTCTGTAATGACCGATTGCCGCGTCATTCGTCCCATAGATAAATTTCAGGGCCGGGACGCGTAGAAATAATAATTTTATGTCGCAGGACTTCATGATCTTCCGGATATTTTCCAGGGCCAATCTTTCGTTTTTAATATGCTCCAGCACATCAAACAGCAAGACATAATCAAACTTATACGAGCTTAAAGAAGAAACCGATTGAGGATCCAATAAATCAAACTGAGCCGCCTTAAAGCTGGGGTCGTTGCCAAAAGCGCTCCTTACCCGCTCCACATAATTACCGCTATAATCTGTAGCCACATAAAGTGAGGGTGAATATTGCTTTATTTCTTGATAATATGTCCCTAATCCGCACCCAAGCTCAAGAATACTTTTATTGTTTTGTATCGGAAACAAGCTCAAATTCCATCTTAAATAATTATTGATCTTGCCTTGTGTGGAAACGGCATTGCGGATCATCGCTAACTCCGCCTGAGGGCTGCCAAAACATTCATTCATTTTATTCCCAGCATCTCCGCTTAATTCCATAATCATCAAAAGCTTCCTTTAATTTATTCCAGCATTCCACTCCTTTTAAGGAGCCGAGTTTCTCCCTCCCTTTTTCAATTAAATTTTTTGCAACCTCGGGGTTCTGTAAAATTCTAATGATTTTTTTTGCAAGGTCCTTCGGATCCTTTAAATCAAGAGGCATTGACGCGTTATCAATTTCTTCGTTAAATCCCGGTAAATCAGAATATAAAACCGGGCATCCCAGCCTGAAGGCCTCAAGGGGCGGCATGTTGACCGGGCCAAAATAGGTAGGCATGACCAAAGCGATGGCTTGCCGGTAAAGATAGGGCATTTCTGAGTCGTTTGCGAAACCTATACAATAGATTTGACTTGTAAGCCCGAGCTCTTTGATTTTGCTTTTTATAAATTCTTTGTTCCCTTTATCCGCTCCGGTAAATACCGCGCTGATCTTCCTGCCGTATTCTTCAGACAATATTTTTAAACCTTGAAGTATATAAATATGATTTTTGTGCGGCCAAAACTGTGCCGGATAAAAGATATAATCCCCACCTATCCGGTATTTTTTCTTAATATCAACGTAGTTAAGTTTGTAGTCAGGTTCTGATATATCCGCAAAATTTGAAGGAAGCAAAGGAACGCAAACGACCCTCTTCTCATCCGTGCCGTATCTACGGATTATGTTTTTCTTGGTGGATTCCGAAAGCGTTACCACCTTAATCGCCTTACGCAAAGCAGTATTATAGAGGTCCTCCCTCCTTTCAAATTCTCTCAGAGAATAAACTTCCGGGAATTCCATGGAATCACTATGGCATAAATCCCAGGCTGTAAAAATATAATTAAACCGCTCAGTAATCAATGCCAGCGGGGAAGGCGTAATAAAATAGACGAGCTGAATACTGTATTTCTTCATTATGCGGTCAAATTTATTAGGAAAATTGCATTTTAACCTTGTAAGGATATTATTGACCAACCTTACTCTTTTGATCTGGCACAAAAATTCGTTAAAATCTGTCCAGCGCAGGTAAACTGCTTCAATGCCATGTTCTTTAAATATTCCGATATTGTCCTTAACAGTCGTAAAAAATATAAAATTGTGGCCTTCGTTTTTATGGCTGCCCAAAAGGAGTACCTGCGCCAAAGAAAGCTGGAATCCTCCTCCCTCCCGCACCGGCTTATTTGCCACTATAGCTATATTCATATCCTGGCCCTCACCGGCTGAGCGATATAAACCACATTCCAATCCGAATAACGGATCTCCCGTCCCGAATTCATAAACGGGCAGCGGAAGCCTACCTTGAAATTATTTGCCAACAGGTAATCCGCCATCTCCTGCGGGAAAAAGTAACGCACGTCGTGTTCTTCGCTGAATTTATCTATAATCTTATTATCCTTTTTGAGCGTAAAATTAAATTTAACCTTTGCCATCTGAGCTGTCCGGTCAAGGGTTATATTGGAAACACGGGTTATATCGCAATCCCCCTCCTTGACCATTTTAATCCTTCTTGCAGAATAGCCTTCCAATACCGCAAAACCATTCCAGAAATCAAAAATAAATAATCCGTTATTTTTTAACAGTGCGCGGATATTCTTAAGACAAAGGGATAGCCTGGTATAATCGGTCAAATAATCAATGGCCGCAAACAGGGACAAAACCACGTCGTATTTCTTGCCGATCCTGTCAGCCTCCTCAAATGCGTGGTTGTAAAAAGTAATGTCTAAATCCTCTTTTTTAGCTTTCTGCCTTGCCACACGGATCATCTCTCTCGAAATATCGCTGCCGTCAACAGAATAGCCGAGTTTAGCCAGCTCAATAGCGTGCCTGCCTGTCCCGCAGGCAAGGTCAAGGATAAAAATATCGCTCCTCTTCTTTCTTATTTTTTTGGAAATTAACTTTGCCACAAATGCCGCTTCAAGCGAATAATCCTTTTCTCTGTATAAGGCATCGTAACAGGAGGCGTATTTTGAAAATATTTTATTCGCCATTATATTTTATCCAGTATCTTCCGTAGATTGCCTGCGATATAAGCAAGCTCTTTTTCTTTCAAGGTTGCGCTCGAAGGCAGGTAAAACCCTCTTAGGGCCACGCTATTGGCCCGGGGGCAATCTTCTAAATTCGTCCAGCCTTTTTTGATAAAAATATCCTGCATGTTAAATGGGATAAATCCTCTTCTTGTCTCTATGCCTGCTTCTAGCAGCTTTTTCATTATTTCAGCGCGCATATTTGAAGCTTTTCCCCGAAGAAGTATATGGTACATCCAATAAACATTGCCTGCGTAAGCCTTCTCCGAGGGGAGCTGCAAAAGGACGCAATCTTTAAGTTTATCGTTATAAGAGGCGGCAACCCTCCGCTTATTGCGGATCACACTGCCGATCTTCTTTAATTGAGCGCAGCCCAATGCCGCTTGGAGATTGGTCATCCTGTAGTTATAACCGACATACTTATGCATAAACTTATTGTTATCTCCGAATCCTAGGCTCTTTAAAGATCTTGCCTTCTTTGCCCATTCACGGTTATTAGTGGTGATCATGCCTCCCTCACCGGTAGTAATAATCTTATTTGCGTAAAAACTAAAGCAGCCGATATCACCTATGCCGCCGACCTTTCTGCCTCTATATATTGCTCCATGTGCCTGGGCGCAATCTTCAATTACGAATAATTTATTTTTCCTTGCTATAGCCATAACCGGATCCATATCTACCGGGTGGCCGAAGAGATGCACAACCAGGATAGCTTTTGTTTTGCCTGTAATCCGGGATTCAATTAAGCCCGGATCAATATTCAAGGTATCGGTCTTGATATCAATCGGGATCGGCCTGGCCCCGCCGTAAATTACCGCAAAAAAGGTTGCCATATTGGTCAAAGTAGATACCAAGACCTCATCATCTTTTCTAATCCCCAATGCAAGTAACGCCAAATGTAAAGCGCTTGTCCCGCTATTTGTCCCTACCCCGTAAGCGCAGCCGCAATAATCAGCGAATTCCTTTTCAAATCTGCCGATATATCCACCATAAAGGCCGGAAATAGCCTTCTTCTTAAGGGCATCATTTACATATCGCTTTTCCATAGCATCCATAAACGGTTCGGAAACCGGAATACCCCTCTTTTTCATCTTCTTAAACCCTTTGCCCTATAGGTATCGCTCTCATAGTCCTTACCGCCGCGCGGGCCCCTGGTTAACACCAGGAGCTCTGATTCCTCCAAAGCAATCAAAGTATGATGATCATTTGGTAATGCTGCCATAAAATCACCCTTCTTTAAAATCGCCGCAACAGGCTTTGAGCCTGATTCCAGGCTTATCATCTTTATTTTTCCGGAAATAAGATAATTCCACTGCGTAGTTTTCTTATGATGGTGGTTCCCTCGTACTGCGCCTTTCTTGAAAGTGACGATTGTTACGGCATCAATATCCTCGCCCTCAAGCAAATCAATGATTTTCCCTCGCCTGTCCTTAAAAGAAACCGGTAATTTTATCTTTTGCACTTAAATCTTCCCCCTCTTTCTCCTCATCCTACTATTTGCGGTTTAGGAATAGGGATAATGAACTTACCTCCATTTTTCTTGTATTCCTTAAGATTCAGCATGATCTCATCCGCAAAATTCCACGCCAAAAGCAAAGCATAGTCCGGCTTCTTGCGCAATAAATCCAGATCAGGCACTATCGGGATATGCGTGCCGGGAGTAAACCTGCCTATTTTTAAACTAGATTTTTCAGTCACAAAATCAAGCAACTCTTTCCCTATTTTACAGTAATTTAAAAGCGTCATCCCTTTTGCGGGGGCGCTTACCCCGGCAATCTTTTTGCCTTTATGCTTTAACGAACTAAGAAACCAAACAAGGTCTTCCCTGTTTTTATTTACCTTTTTGGAAAAGTTATCCAGAAGTTTGTGAGAATATAAATTCATCTTCTCCTCCGCCCTTTGAAGCTCTCCGACTATTTTAGACACAGGCCTGAGCGATTTGCTGTTAACATAAACCCTGAATGATCCCCCATGTATATCCACCTGCTCGATGTCAAATATCTCCATGCCGAATTTAGCGAAAAACCTAACCAATGGCTTTACGGAAAGATAGGATAAATGCTCGTGGTAAATAGTATCATATTCAATATGCTTAATCAGATTAACAAAATACGGGGCTTCAAAAATAAATACCCCGTCCTTCTTTAATAACAGCGCGATAGCTTTCATAAAATAATCAAGATCATCGATGTGGGCGAAAACATTGGTCGCGGTAATTACTGACGCCTGGCCATTCTCCTTACTGATTCTTCGCGCTGTCTCCAGGTTAAAGAAATCACAAAGGGTATCAATTCCTCTCTCTTGGGCAATCATCACGATATTAGCTGCCGGATCAATGCCTCTTATACGAACCCCTCTCTCCTTGAATGCCCCCAGCAATACTCCCACGTTGCTGCCGATATCAACCACTAAATCCTTTTCATCCAAATTAAAGCGTTTCACCACCGTCCGGGCGAAGTTAGACCAATGCGCCTGCCCGGCTTTGGTGATTGACGACTCGTAAGGATAATCATTGCGGTAAAGTATTTCAGGAGAGACAACGAATCCGAGCTGGATTAAACCGCAGTCATCACAAACGAAGGCTTCCAACGGATAATAAACTTCCGGATCGCAAAGCTGCTCTTTTCTCCTGAACTGGTCAGCCGGTGGAGTAAAGCCCAAATCAAGAAATTTATACAAATTTTTACCCTGGCATGTCCTGCAGATAAGCATAACCGAACCTTTCTTAAACTAAAATTATATCATAATTATGCTTGCTTAGTAATAAGATTAAAGATGCCGGGGCGCAATCCCCTGAAGAAAGACCGGATCTGATCCAAAGCGAGCTTATCCTCTTCTAATGTAATGTTTTCCACGGAAACCCTGTTCTGCGATACATTTACACCATAAGCCCTGTTTAAACGGCAATTTATCCCGCTTGAATCATGGCCGATATTGTTGACCAATGACTTATGCGGATAAAGCGACAGCTTACCCTTTAAAAACGAAGAAGCGTACCAACGAATAGCCCAGGAATCCACCTTTCCCCTTGCCTGCTTCTCAAGCATCCTGGTAAAGCCATACGCCCCATCCAGATCAAACTGCCGTGTCAAACCTCTTGCTTTAAGGCTATCCAGCAGCTTGTTTGCGTCCTGTTCAAATAAATCCCAGCCTCTCTCCCAAGTCGCCCAACCCCAGCAATCAGGGATCCTGAATAAGACCGTTTCCTGTAATTTATTTTTAACCGGGTACATATAACCGCAAATGCTAACAACTTTTTCGTTATTCTCGTAAAACAGCAAAGCATCATTCATGTATCCCAGAAAGAACGGAGATGTGATCAAATCGTCTTCCATAACAATAACTTTGCCATACTTTTTAACCACTTCGGTTACCCCGGATATTACAGAAGCGGATAGCCCAAAATTAACATTTCTTTCGATGGCCGTAATACTTTTAAACCCGGTAATAGTTCTAATATACCTCCTTACCTTCTCTACCTCCATCTTAGCCTTGTTATTTTTCGGATAATCCGAAAAAATAAAAAGCTCACTCTCCCCAGCAATATCATTTTTCTTTAAAGCCTCAATAGCATCTTTAGTGTGGCTGGGGCGGTTATATACAAATAAAATGATTGGCGCTAAACTCATTTTGCTTTCTTTAGCCCCGCATAAACTCCCGGAGCCAACCTCTTTAAACAATCCTTCAGCTTGAATTCAAAACAAGCCAATATATTCATTAAAATTAACCTTGTTTTTGAAGGCATAACCCCGTGGGGGAAAACCGCTCTTTTGTTATTATCATTAGCCCAGCAATACTTGCAAAACTCTATATTCCCCATATTCTTTATATCAGAATTATCCAGGTAACCCGGCTGTATCTGGCTATATAAATCGTTATATTTAAATATGTCCACCCCCTTTAATCTTGCCGCGTCAAAAATAGTGGGACCGCAATAGAAAAATATCCTGTCCTTTATAAACATCGGCCCACAAGTCAAACAGTGACAAGGTATTTTATTATACATCCTGATAGGTTTTGCTATAAATTTGGTTATATAATTAATTTCTACCTTTTCTTTATACTCAGATTTCTTCTCTTTTAATAAAACATGGTTTGGATAGTCCGGATAGACCGATACGCTCAGCATATCGATAAATCCCATCGTCTCATCATTGATTTTATCCAGCAACAGGCCGTTTGTAGTAACACTTATCTTTCCAATTACGCCGGAATTCTTTAACAATTTTATCCCCTCTTCAAAATGATTCCAGAGTAAAGGCTCGCCAATGCCATGGATGCTTAACTCTTCAATAAAATAGTTTGATTTTTTTGTACAATCAATAAAATTCTTAAGCTCTTCGATTGATAATTGATACCCCTTGTACTCCAAAATCATTCCTCCATGCGCGCAAAAAGCGCACTTGTTCTGGCAGGCATCGCAAACTTCAAATTTCATATGTTTAATCTTTTTCATGCTCTTTTTATTTAACCGCCTCCAAGTTAAGGCTAACCGGCCATTCTTTTCCTGCTACGGGCAAATTCATCCTTGACCAATCATTGAATTTATGATCCTCTGAGTCTTCTGGACCCCATTCTCTCACCTCTTTGAATCCGGCGCTCAGGAATAACTTATCCAAATAAATCCTATCAAATGCGGCATAATGAAAATTTTCTTTTATTCCCTGCCCGCCCATTAAAGGAGGAAGTACATTTTCAATTGATCCGGTCTCAGCATAAATCCTTATAATCTTTTTGAAATCAGGTACGGAAACCCTCAAAATCCCCCCCTTCTTCAAACAGCCATAAAAAACCTTCATCAACCCTGGCAATTTCAGATAAGAAACATGTTCTATCACATGACTGGCATATATCAGGTCCAGGTGTCCCTGGGGAAAAATATTGCCGAAATTTTCTATTGACTCTACATAGTGAACATGCTTAAAAGGCCGGGTATCAACATTGATATACCTACGGTCGTTAAATTGTCCGCATCCTATATGCACCAAAACTTTACCATCAATATTCTTTGGGATATTTGGTCTCTTTAACAACCTGATTAAGCGGCTTACGTTAAAAACCATAAAATACTTTACCGAAGCTTTTTTTTCTTTAAGAAATGTAACCAGGTGCCTTAATATGCTTTCCATAAAGACTTTTTCGCTTTAGTCGGTTAAACAGCCTTAATGGGAAAAAATAAATCCCTTACAAATTTAATTTCTTTCTTGCTAAATGTTTTGAGCAATAAAAGCAATAGAAAATAAAACAGGACGGAAACCAGGATTATAATGATGATATTTATAAGGTTATTTGCAACCCTAAGCTGCATAAAATAAATGACAAAAGACATCGCCAGGGCCGAAAATACGCATTTTCGTATTAAGGCAGGATCATAGCTGATATGGATATATTTTTTTACAAGGGAATTAAGGATCAGGAAGCTGATGAAGTAACTGACTAATGTCGTCAAGGCCGCTACTAAAATACTCTTATAAATATGGATAAAAATGATATTTAGAACAAGATTAAGGCTGGCTGAAAAGATATTAAGTGCAAAAATAGCCTTAATTTTAAGCTTAACCAGCAGTATCTGCGAGTAAAAGAGAGTTAACCCGTAAAACAAAATCCCTAAAGCGACAACCGGCGTAACGGAATAAGCGGCATTGGCAACTTCGCTATTAGCGAAAACCTCAAGTAATCTCCTGCTTAAGATCAAACTTCCAAATACAAAAGGTATTGCAGCGATAAGAAACAGCTTAATCGTATAATCAATCATTTTCTTCATTTCTACCTTATTTTCATTGTCGTGGGCGCTTGAAATAAGCGGAAGAAGCACACCTGCCCCGCATACTTTTGGGATCAAAATAATTAAAGATCCCAGCGTATAGGCGGTGTTGTAATAAGCGACAGCGGCTGAAGAAATAATAAAGCCGATCACATACCTGTCGCTTCCGCTTAGGATGAAATCCAGCGAGTAAGATAGTATTAAAGGGAGGCCTAAGCAGGCATCCTCAAAAATATTCTTAAGTTTTATATGAAAAGGAGAAATCCCTATTTCACGGATAATTTTGCACAGTAAAATAAATGAAATAGCTAGCATTACCAGGATATGGACTGATAATAAATAATTCAGAGACCTGACTTTAAAAATTAGGATCGAAATGACCATAAACAAGATCAATAATAACGGCTCGAGTGTAATAACTATGCTGTGTATCATCATTTGATGCGTATACCTGAAATAATCGGCAGTGAAGTTGAATGGAATATATGCGATCAAGAGAAGGACAAATATGAAGATAGAAAAATCCATGCTTTCTCTAAAGAACGCCCTTTTGATAAAATCACCGGAAGCCACCAGGATGGCTGACATAAAAAGAACGCTTGCGATTTGGAAAATAAACGGCGGATAGAATAGCTGCCTTTTCTCGGCAGGGTCGGCTACGGAGGGGATAAATCTCCTGAATTTGAACCCCGTTCCCAGGGTTGCGATGCCCGATAGGAACCCTACGCTGATTATTAATAATACATACTGACCGTAAACCGCCGGACCGATATTCTTAATCAACAAGGGCAGCAGGATAATGCCTCTGGCATAGATAATTAAATAGCTCGATAGCAATAAAACATTATTCCGGCTAAAAGCCTTGTAATAGTCGAGAATGGCGACCCTCTTGTAGGTATTATTCATGGCTTTCTTGAATGCTTACCTGAGATAAATCCTGGCCTTCAGGCCGGCAATACCCGAAGGATCGACCTTTTAAAAGGTCCCTTTCCGGTAAAATATCTTTGAAAATATCACGGAACTGCCTGAAGAAAGCGTCATTGAACCATTTATAATCCGGCATAGTGACCCCAAAGTGTTTAAGCTCATAATCAGAAACGTATTCATTGTAGTCATAAGTCTTGATTTCCGGCATTAAGACCTTGGAATAAAAAAGGCCGCTGGAAACATCCCCGAAGATAAATTTAGGGCGGATAATGCCGATATAGACCTCAAGAGGGTAATTTGTTTTAGTTATATCGTCAAAGAAGAGCACTTTACGGCCTTTAAAAAGCCTGGACAGATCTCCTTTGACATCGGAAAAATCTTTATCTATTATATGGTCAAAAACCCGTGGTTTAAAAATAATGGTTTTAACTTCAGGGTGTAATCTTTCTATCTTTTCTGAGATATAACCAGCCAGATCTCTATGGAATCTTAAACGCTCCTCCTTTTTCTGCGTCAAGCTAAAACCATCGCTGACTATTATTATCCCCGTAGATTTATGCTCATCCAAGAGAGCTGCATCAATCAGATCATCGCGGGCAATTTTTTCCACTATCTCAATAACTTGGCGAGGACATAAATATTTTATATTTAACTTTTTATTGGCTTTTCTGATTTCAGGCGCAAATAACGAGACATTCAAATCGTCATTTTGAGAATAAGGATAAAAGACGAAAAAAGACCTCCCTATTGCGCATTTAACCATATTCTTTATTATATTAACAACCCTGCCTTGTATTAATGAGCCCTTGGTGTCGCTAAGCCCGTGCTCAAAGCCGATTAGTTTAATTTTAGGATTTAGGTATTTAAGATATTGATGGAATATAAGATGGGTATGATATATTTCCTTTATCAAGCTCAGCCTTATATTATTCTTTTCGCACATTTCTTTTATGGCGCTTAGATATTCCGTCTTCTTCTTCCTATCCAGCCGCAGGTTCTTAAGGTTCATCGGCACATAATAAATATCCTGTTCGGGGAAGGCAATTACTTCCCCGGGAATAGACCCGGTTATATTTTTACAGGCTGCAATGAATTCCTGATTATCGGTATTGCATATTCCGGAGTAAAGAAAAATACGGATATCGCGATAGTTTTCATCGCGCATCTTTTCTTGTTTATAATAGGCGGCCATAAACAAGGCTGAAGTTAAAGTCCTGATAATAAAAACCCTTACTGGTCTTTTGTCTGCCGGCGCTCCACTCATCCTGTGCCTTTATTTCGTAAATGTATCAATTAGTAATTATCGCTCAATAGCGCAAAAAGCTGTAAAAACCTGGCTTCAAGTTTTGTTATATTCCTTAATCTGCCCTGCTGGAACTTTCTTATTAAATTCTCTATTTCTTTTACAGGATATGTATCGGCTTTAAAAATCTTTAATACTTTTCTCAAGTCTATGTTGTCTTTCATATATTCATATTCCTGTCCTCTTAAGCACCACTCATCATTGATATTCATCTTTCTAACCTCGCTTAAATAAGAATGCGGCCCGTTCTCCAGGATAGCGCGTTGTGATTGCGTCAGGACCTTTCCTGCCAACATTCTGAGCGGATATTTTATATGGCTAAAATTCAACCCCCTGCCGAAATCTTGCGGCATCTTATATAGGAATCTGAATAGGTTCATATCAATAAAAGGGAACCGGGTATTAACCAACCCCTCTCTATAGATGCGGACCTGCGGACTTTGCAAATGAAAGGAAGAATAAAGATAAGAAAGATAGTAATAGAGGTTGCCTTCTCTTATGTTAGAAGCAGCTTCAGCAAAATAGTGCTTATCCACCCATCTTTCAAATTTCCGAATCGCTTCCTTTTGAAAATACTTTTCCTCTCCAACCTTGCGGAACGGGATCCTTATATCTGAATATATAAAGGAAAGGAGATAATAAAAAATCCTATTTCTTTTCTCTAAATTGTTTACCTTCACAAATTCTGAATCCGGATGGAATTGCAGGAAGATCTTATAGATTGAATCTTCCTGGAAAGTTTTATTTTCAATTTTTTTGAAAAATTCCGGGCCAAACAGATAACTTTTCATTTTATCGGCGTATTCCTTGAAATCGTAATTTTCATGAGGGAGAGAGATATGCTGGGAAAAACCGTAGTTGTGCAAAGAATCGCACCCCTCGCCGTTAAAAATCACCGTGTCTTTTCCGTATTTTCCGCTGATATAATCAACCGTCTTAGCCCATCTTGTAGGGCAAGTATAAAAAAGGTTGTTTATAAATAAATCCCTGCTTATTCTTTCAAATTTATAGTAAAGCTCTTTTTCCCGGAGATCAATAGTCACCTCATCTATCCCTACGTCAAGAGATTTACTTATTTTCTTAAGCTTATTCATTTCAAATTCATTAAAGTAGCTCCCGTCCTGAAAAATATATTTGACCGCTACCCCTCTTACCTTGCTCTTTAGGTAATTCTGTCTCAAGATAGCCAGGATCATCGTAGAATCCCAGCCCCCGGAACTATAAACCAAATTAAACTTGCCTGATGCCCTTGAAAGAATCGCATTTTTAAAAATTTTCTCATATCGGGTGGCGTCTAATTCTAAAGAACTGGAGATTTCAATATCGCGGTCATCGTGATGCTTGATTGCAATCTTATCTTCGCTAAGCTCGATTATTTCATTATATTTCAAACGGCGGATATTCTTAAATAAAGTATGGCCTTTAGGAACATGGAGCAAAACTGCGCTTAATAAACTATTTTCTTCAATCTCTAAATTCCCAATTTCCTCAATGACCTTATCGCAGTTATCCGAGGCAATGAAAATATCGTCATTATAATAAAAATAAACTTCTTTTTCTTTTAACTTATCGCCGAATATTCTTAAGCATTTTCTTTCTTTTTCTATCCTTATCCCCCAATATTGCCCTCCTACATTATTAATAAAATCATTGAGGCTGTACCTTCGCAATAAAGAAGCCAGCTGCGCCTTATCATTGCTTAAGGGAATAAAATCTTGGCGGTAAGAATTATAGTAATAGTAGAGCTTGCCTTCCAGGGCTATATCCACATTCTTTCCTTCAATAAGATATGCGCCTTCATCCTGCTTTAATATAATTCTTTCCTTAAAGTTAATCCTGTTTTTTCTGTAAAATTTTAAGTGCATTTATTGTGCCTCATATTTTCATGGTTAATAAATCAGTATTTTTCTATGATTTTTATATTTAATCCGCACCTCCTGCGGATAATATTGGCTATCCTACTCATATGGAAAGTGCTTATTAGGATCGGCATCGTACAATTACGGCAAAACTTGATTTGGTTTATTTTGCCTTCCCTGTTTAATTTTCTATAATGCTTATAGGCGTCTGAATTCCAGATGTTGAGCAATGAATCGTTCTTTATGTTCCCTACGATCAACCTGTGGTTGTAATCAACGCAACATATACTGACATCCCCGTTAAAAGTAACAAACATGTCGGACCAAACCCTTAGGCAGGGATATCTGTCATTCTTAAATAAAACTAAAGAATTGTCTTTAACATATTCGTTCTGTACGGATCCCTGGTTTATCACCGGGGCGAAGCTGATCCTGTTAAAAAAACGGGCATAATGCTCCTGAAAGGGCCTTATGCTCAGGAGGCTTTCTTTGGTAACGACATACTGGCAGTTTAATTTATGCCTCTCTTTATCTTTTAAATTATTAAAATAATACTCGATATTCTTTATAACGGTAGAAAAATCCCCTCCCCTCCTTATCGAGTTATACACGGAATCTACCCCTTCCAATGAAATCCACAGGTTATCTATGCCGATATCAAGGAGCATATCCGCCTTTTCCTTGGTCAGTAAATTGGCATTGGTATTAATTCTTATGGGGAAGCCTAATTTTTTGGCAAAAATAAACAATTCTTCAAGATGAGGGTATAAAAGAGGCTCTCCGATTGTATGGAAAGCCACGTTTTCTATGCCC
>Ga0172375_10004497_pt1 | contig 20560 bp, 18 predicted proteins | sample LakKiv1m_FD_114537 | JGI IMG/M metagenome (GOLD analysis project Ga0172375, IMG submission 114537) | Freshwater microbial communities from Kabuno Bay, South-Kivu, Congo - kab_092012_11.1m | ecosystem: Environmental > Aquatic > Freshwater > Lake | place: Democratic Republic of the Congo...
ATAGTTCTTAAAAAAATCAACCACAGCTGACGCAAAGAGGCGCCAGAATTGTGGGTACATCCTTTATTATAAAGAGTACCGATAATTCTGACGTTTTTTTTATTGAAAAAAGGAGGGAAAATGAAAAAATGGCTTAGTTTGTTGTCAGTAGTTGCGCTGGCGCTTTTGGCGCCGGCGTGTGGTAACGCACCGCGTCATTTCAACACCTACGCCGATCTGAATGGGGACGGAAAGCCCGAAATCATCTTCGCCGACTATGGGCAGTCCCACTGGAACTATGTGGACTACAACCTGATGGCCCGATCCGGCGAAGTCGGCCAAACTGAGCCGCGGCTCATTCAGCAATTCAGGGGTCGTCCCGATCAGATTCAGTTTACCGACATAGACAACGATGGCGACCTCGATCTGGTTTTCAGTGCGTTCGGTCAATCGCACTGGAACTATGTAGACTACGATACCTATGTGGCGAGGAATGATGGCTCGGGAAATTTCGGCGCTCCCGAGCTGATCAATCGCCAGAAGAAGTAAGCGGAGGTATCTTATGCCTCCCAATCAGGCGCACAACCTTCGGGTACGGCGCCTTTCTCTTTTTGTAATTTTTTGATAAATTAAATTCATACTTGAATTGCCGCCAAAGAAAAACTTGAAATTGGCAGCGGTGCGGCTCCGCCGCCTTTCGGATTTTTTGCGGGGGGATTTCCTCGCCGCCGCAGGCGGCGAAATGCATTCGGACTAATTCAAGAATACTGCACCACAAAATCTAATTTTTAAAACCGAATTGAATTTCGGTTTTTATTTTTATAAATATTACTAAAATTAAACAAAAAATAGCCCAACATTGACAAGACAGCCATTATTTGTTATGTTATATAGTTCTTTAACAAAGTCCTCTGTCGGATGACGGGGGCGAGGAGAAGAAATGGGGAAAAAAATTTTTTTTGTAATTTTTTGTTTTGTCTCCGGCTGCCTTGAGCATGCCGGAGAGGATAGGAGAATTTCATTTGCGCGGTATAGTGTAAGCTATACCGCGGAGGAATCTCCGCAAATTGATTGCGGCGGCCAGATTTTAGCCGCCGCAAAAAGGGGATCATTTGTTTTTTTTGACAACGAGACCTGCACGGTCTCGTTTGAAGAAGAGACAAAAATAAATTTTTTTATCTCCGTCAGTTATGACGGAGAAAACAAGGACAACGAATTTTTTTCGCTGTCCGCCTCATGTGAGGCGGACAGCTGTGTTCTTTCTCCCCAGAAAACGGGGAAAGAGCACATTTTTATTGAAACGGAGACGATTCTTCTGACATTTTTGTCAGAAGAACCGACGTTCTAACTTGGGCCCGACAACAACTGTTGTCGGGCCTTTTACTTTACAAAAAGCAAAAAATTTTCTATTATTATTTTGCCAATCTATATTTGGGGTGTTAGCTCAGTCGGTAGAGCAGTTGCCTCTTAAGCAAACGGTCGCAGGTTCAAATCCTGCACGCCCCACCAACCTTCACCAAGTTTTACAGAAAAATTAATTTTTATTCGCTGAAATAAAATTTTAATTACTTGTACTTGCAAAAAAAATTTAAAAATAAGGTTACTTATAATTTTTCCTATTGACTTTTTAAAAAAAGTTTGCTATACTGGTTATGTGGAAATCAAAAACGGAGTGCCAATTTTATGAGCGCCGTTTTTTTATTGAATTTTTGCTTAAAATTTTACTTTTAACTGAAAATTTGCTAAAAATAAAAAGTGCCAATACAAAAAGTTTTTACCAATTATGCAAACACTTTCACCACAATCTTTATCCTACTTTTCAATGCAAAGATTAGCGGATAAATTAAGAGAAAACAGTCTTTATCAAAAGGCTTCCGACAGTGGCAGTACCTTAAATGTATTGGGGCATGTTTTATTTTCATTTTTATTGATTGCGGCAGTGGCTTTTTCCTTGCGTTTTATAGAAATTAATTTGCAAAATAATCAAATTGAATCATTATCCGCAAAAGTTGCTTTGGCCGCGGAAAATATCTGGCCGGCCCAGTTAAAAAGCCAATCTATCAAAAACCATCAACTAAAGCCCGGAGAAACAATAACCTTAAAATTGGAATTTTTAAATCAAGGTACGGATAAATGGACCAAATTTGACACTAATTTAAAGGCTTTAACCACGGCTTTTAAATATCAACACAATAGCTGGACTGACTTATATTTGCCAACGCAAATGAAGGAACCCGAAGTCTTGCATGGAGGAACGGCCACTTTTGAACTTATTTTGGCTGCGCCAAAAAAAATCGGCTCTTATTCCGGTGAGTTTCTTTTGACCAAAAACAACGTTTCCATAATAGAAAAAGAAGTTTCCATCTCTTTGATTGCCACGGAGTCGCCAAATAATAATTTAAATTCTGATAGTTCCACTGTTGTTGCCGCTGATTCCATAATGCGCACCAAATTAAATGTATGCAATTTAAAATTGAATTTTTCCATCGCTTCTTTTTCCGACACAATAGATAATTTAACCTGCGCTTCAATATTCAATTTTCCGGAAAAAGGACCGGAAATTCGTGTTGGAATTTTTCACACAGACAAAGCCATAACTTTAAAAAACAATTTCGCTTGGCAAATTTTGGATGAAAAAGACAATTTTATCGCTTCCATTCCGGCAGAACAAGAAATTAAAATTTTTTACAACAATGACAAAAAACAATACGCTTTTGATTTTATTGATCGGACAATCAGAGTTTCCGGAACAAACTTAAAACTTTTAAACTTTAATAATGGAATTTTTACAATCACCAGTTATCAAGACGTTGCCAGCTGGAACAAGGCTGTCAATTACAACCAATTCCGAGGCAATATTGACTTGGCTTTTTACAATGACAAAGATCGCCTTTGGCTCATCAATAAATTACCTCTTGAAGATTATTTAAAAGGAATGAAAGAAACATCCGAGCCAGATCCTGCGGAATATCAAAAAGCTATGACCATCGCCGCCAGAACTTACGCCTTGTACCATATCAATAAATATAAAGTGGAAAACAGCTTTTTTGATATGTATAATGACGAAAGATCGCAAGTTTACAAAGGTTATGTGGCCGAAACAATTATGCCCAAACAGACCGCTATCGTTAATGAAACAACGGGCGCGGTTTTAACTTATGGAGATTCGGTGATTATCGCTTATTACAGCGCCAGAAGTGGTGGAAAAACGGTTAGCAAAAATATTCCTTATTTGAAATCAGTATCCACGCCATACAGTCAAGCATTGGGAAAATACGGCCACGGCTTAGGAATTGACGCCTATGATGCCAAAAAACGAGCGGAAAAAGATGGCTGGACTTATGATCAAATTTTACGTTATTATTACAATAATATTTTTGTGGAAAAAATTTATTAAGAGAATATTAAACTCAATATCAAGCATTTTGCTTAAAATGCTTGGCTATCGGGTTGAATAAACCTTGTTCTTTGTAAAAACAAAATCCACAGCCCTGAACTGATCCTCACTTCAAGTTCAGGGCAAACAAAAAAAATGATTTAATTATCATTTTTTTTGTTATTTATTTTATAGTTTTTCCGCTGAATTTTCTTTCCATTTTTTATTTTTTTCGTTGACCAAATTGCTTATTTTTCTGCTTATCTCATCAGCGTTGGGAATATTTTTAAAAACAAATCTTTCCAATTCTCCGGCCGTTTGGATATGGACATCTCCATAATGCAAAATAGTCGCCCAAAAACCTTTTATCTCACTGGTTATATCTTGCATTCTTTCTAATTCTTTTTCGGAAACAACTCTGGCAAAAAGTCCTTTTTGTTCAATATTGATAATTCTTTGATTAGTGACAATCCAAACATCCAAATAATAATCAATAAAAAGACCAAAAGCGTATAAAATTATAAAAAGATAATAAGCGCTGATAAAAAGAGTTCCCAAAGCTGTAAAGACTTCTCCAGAAAGATAATCCGTGTAATTGTTTATCAAAAAATAAAACAAAACAGGTATTATTGAAAAAAACACTGCCGCGGCAATTATCTTGACCGCGGAAATCCAATGACGACGAATAAACATAAGAACTTCTTCGCCCTCTTTTTGATTTGGAAAATGGGAATGGCTGTACATATTTTAAAAAAATGAGTAATGGGTGGTGAATAGTGAGTAATGAGCCTTCGGCAACTGGTGAGGATTAAACTCACACACTCACTACTCATGTTTCAGATTAAAACTCAATCGGTAAATTTAGATTAATATTTTCAAATATTGTTATCTGATAGCTCCAATCTATTTGCAATAAAAAATAAAAAGAGAGATACACCGCCGCAACCGTAAAAAAAACATATAAAATCGTAATAAAATAAGGCCAAAAACCGATAAATCCATAGCGGTAGATATGGTAAAGATTAAAAAAAGTAAATACGCAAAAAATAAACAAAAAAACAAAATAAACGAACAAAAATATTGATAATGAAAACTGCATATTTAGAAAATTACTAATTCCAAATTACTAATTCCAAATTACTAATTCCAAATTACTAATTACTAATTACGGATGTTTTTAAGTTAGTCACACTAATCTAACTTTGGAATTCGTAATTTATAATTTTTTAGGTGTTCCTTCGCCTTATCTGTTATTATTCTACCACGGCTGGTGCGATTCAACAAACCCAATTGAATTAAAAACGGTTCAAAAACATCTTCAATCGCTTCCATTTCTTCACCCGTGGCCGCGGATAGAGTATTCAATCCGACCGGACCGCCGGAAAATTTTTCCAAAATAGTGCGCAAAATCAAGCGATCGTTTTCATCAAGACCTAATTCATCAACATTCAACATCTCTAACGTCTCCGCAACGATTTGGGCGTTAACAGAGCCATTATTTTTGACTTCCGCAAAATCACGAACGCGTTTCAAAAGCCGATTGGCGATACGCGGAGTTCTTCGCGATCTTCTGGCAATATCCAAAAAACAATTTTCAGCGAATTTAACCTTTAAAATTTGCGCCGATCTTTTTAAAATATCTCCAATATTTTCATCCGTATAAAATTCCAAATGATACGAATTGCCAAAACGATCACGCAACGGCGAAGATAAATGAGAAACCTTAGTCGTCGCGCCAATCAAAGTGAATTTTGGCAAATCCAAACGCAATGTTTTGGCCGAAGGTCCTTTTCCTATAACAATATCCAAAACAAAATCTTCCATGGCGCTATACAAAACTTCTTCCACGGTTCTGTTTAATCTATGAATTTCGTCAATAAACAAGACATCGCCTTCTTCCAAATTGGTTAATATCGCCGCCAAATCACCGCTTTTTTCTATAGCCGGACCGGTGGTTATTTTCATATTTGCACCCATTTCATTGGCAATAATATGAGCCAAAGTGGTTTTGCCCAAACCAGGAGAACCAAAAAGCAAAACATGTTCCAACGGTTCTTCTCTTTTCTTAGCCGCGGACATAAATATTTGCAAATTTTCCTTAATTTTGTCTTGACCGATAAAATTCTTTAATTCTCTCGGACGTAAATTCAAATCCAAGTCCAATTCATTATTGGCTAATTTGGAAGAAATTATGCGTTGGTCGTTGTTATTTGGCATGAAAATAAAAATTAGGGGTCGCGAAACTACGAAAAGTAGCGCAAATAAACTTGTTATTGTTCGTTGTTTCGCCTGCCTACCGGTAGGCAGGTAGCCGTTCGTAATTTCGCAATCTCTATGTTGTTTGTATTTTATCTTATTTTTTTTCTCTTTACCAATTTTTACCGATTGACAAACTTTATTTTTTTGCTAAAATCTTAATTCCTCGTTCTTTAACTAAAAAGGAGTGCAAATGAAATCCTTAAAAAATTTCTTAATTCAATCCGGGCTCATAGAAAGTTGCTCATCTTTCAATCCGCAAAATTGCCTTGCGCATGATTTTTTCAGACAAGGAAAAATACTGGAGCACTTTCAATTATTTGCCTCAATAAACCAAAAAGAAAAGGATATTTGGCAAAAAATTCGCGATTTTTTTCCAGCAACAACTGGGAATATCGCTATGGACAAGGAATGATTTTCTTTTCAAAAGAAGAAAAAAATATTGCGGTTTCTCTTTCTTTTCAAAGACCCCTTAACTTGGCGACAATAAAAGTTTATTTGGTTGATGCCAATTTCAAAAGAGATGTGTTCTATGAAAGAGAATTGTCCTGCTGATTTATAAAACGGCTTTCGTCAAAAAATGACAAGCCGTCTTTCTGTCCTTTTATTTTGCTTATTTTCTCAAACATACCAGTTAATTTTAACACATCCATTAGGCCATTTCAAAAAATCAGACAAAAATTCAGCCTCATTTTATACAAACAAAAAAAGCCAAAATGGCTTTTTTTGTTTGTATATATATGATTTTTTTATGGTGCCTCGGGCCGGAATCGAACCGGCACGGTGTTGAAACCACTGGATTTTAAGTCCAGCGCGTCTACCAGTTCCGCCACCGAGGCATATAGAAATTTTTTTTAAAAAAACAGCCTTCACAAAATCTTCATAGGACAGCCACTACCAATTTTTTGTTTGGATGGCGTGCCAGCCAAAGCCTTGGCGAAGGCTGGAGCGGGAGACGGGGCTCGAACCCGCGACCTCAACCTTGGCAAGGTTGCGCTCTACCAACTAAGCTACTCCCGCAAATTTTCAAGCAAAATTATTATAACAAAATTACTTCCGGTGTCAAGACAATTCACAAAGGGATACGAAACTACGCAATATCTACGAAACAACAAAAAATACTTAGAAAAGTTCACGGTTTCGTAGATATTGCGTAGTTTCGCATTAATTTATTGCTTTATCGGCATTACCAAATACAAATAATCATTTTTGTCTTTCGCTTTTATTACGCATGGTAAATTACTATCAACAACGGAAATTTCCGTTTCCACGGAATCCAAATTATTCAATCCATCCAATAAATAGCGATAATTTAAAGTAGTTTCATTTGTTTCTCCGCTAAAATCCACTTCAATATCGGATTTGCTTTCACCTATTTGACTGTTTACTGACTGAACGGTCAATCCTTTTTGCGCTTCAAAAACCAAATTAACATCAAAAATTCCCGTTTTGGCAAAAAGCGATACTTTTTTGATGGCTTTGACAAATTCCGCGGTGGAAACGGCTGTTTTTGTTTTTATGGCCGACGGAATTATTTGTTTGTAATCAGGATATTGACCTTCAATCAATCTGGAAATTAATTCAATACTGTCGCAAACAAATAAAATTTGATTTTCCGATAAATATATTTGCAAAAATTCAATGGAACTGTCTTTAATATTTCCCAAAATTCTCACCAATTCCTGCAAAGTTTTTAATGGAACTATAACCTCTTTATCCTCACCGTTATCCTCAATGGGGATAACTTTTTCCGCCAAACGATAACTGTCCGTGCCTACCAAAGTTAATTTACCTTTTTCAAATTTATTAAAATTAAGCAAAACTCCGCCGATTTCCGGTCTTATTTCCGAATTAGCCACGGCAAAAACAACTTGCGACACCGCCTTTCGGAATTCACTGATTTTTATTTTTATGGGATTTTTCTTTTCAATTTCCGGAATAACAGGGAAATCATCGCTTGCCAAACCTTTTATTTTGGTTGAAGAATTCAAGCATTGTAAAGAAATAAATTCATCCGTTAATAAAGAAACATCCACTTGATCATTGGGAAGTAGACTAATATAATCCGCCAATAATTTGGCATCAACAGTAAAAGAACCTTCTTTTTCAACTTTGCAACGAACAGAACAACTGATACCTATTTCCAAATTGGTGCTGGACAATTTTAACGCGCCATCCTTAGTTTCCAATAAAACATTATTTAAAATAGGTAAATTGACATTTTTATTAACCAAATGTCCGGTTGTTTGTAAACCAAAATGCAAATTCTCTTGAATTGACGTAAATTTCATAAGCCGCTTTTTTATTTTCTAAAATATATATATATAATAAAACAATAGTATTAATAAGGCTGTGTATGACAGTGCAAAAGTCAAAAAAAAATTTAAATTTAAAAAAAGTTGTCTTTGGATAAACTGTGTTTTCTCTTGTTTATAAAAAGTGCATATGACTATGGGGATAAATTGTGCAATTATTTTTTTTATATATCCACACAAAAAAATTTCTTTTGGGGATGAGTTATAAACAGCAATATCAACAAGTTTATCTTTCTCTAAATTAAGCGTAAATTTTTTGTTTTAAAAGATTGATTTCCTGTCTTGTTTTTTCGTTATTTTCCAACAAATTACTGATTTTTTCATAAGCATGCATGGCAGTGGTGTGATCTCTACCTCCCAATTCATGGCCTATTGTTGGATAAGAACATTGCAATTCCTCTCTCAATAAATACATAACTATTTGTCTGGGAAAAGCCAATCTTTTTTCTCTACTTTGCCCTAGCAAATCCTCAATTGATAATTCATAATAAGAAGAAATAAGCTCAATCAACTGTCTTGGCGTAACCGCGCCGGATTTTTTGCTGACATCGGATATGGAAAATAAGATTTTTTTGACATTATCCAATGTTAAAGGAGTTTTTTGCAGTTGATAATTGGCGACAATTTTATTGAGAGCGCCTTCCAATTCGCGAATATTGTTTTGGATGTTCAAAGTAATGTATTGAATGATATCTCTGCCAAGTTCAAATGATTTTTCGCGGCATTTTGCTTCTAATATGGCGATTCTGGTTTCTAAATCAGGGTGAGAAATATCAGCGATCATGCCCCATTCAAATCTGGACAAAAGTCTTTCTTCCAAAGTGGCGATGGCTTTTGGCGGACGATCGGAAGTAATGACTATTTGTCTGTCATTTTGATGCAAATCATTAAAAGTATGAAAAAAAGCTTCTTGCGTTCCTTCTTTGCCGGTTAAAAATTGTACGTCATCAATCAATAAAACATCGGCCGTGCGATACAAACCATTGAATTTTTCTGCTTTGCCGGAACTGATGCAAGTAATAAAATCATTGGTAAATTGTTCACAGGTAACATAAACAATTTTTTTGTGGGGTTCCTTTTTTTGAATATTGTTGCCAATAGCTTGAATTAGATGAGTTTTTCCCAAACCGGCTCCTCCATAAATGAATAAAGGATTATACGCTTGACCTGGTCTTTCCGCTACGGCTATGGCCGCGGCGTGAGCCAATTCATTGGCTTTGCCGACAATAAAATTTTCAAAAATATATTTTGGATTCAGACCTTGATTTTTGGCTGGAGAGGTTTCTGTCACCGGTTGGTGATTGGCCGCTTGATAAGCGGCGATGGAAATTCTTTCGGTTGGTGATGGAAAAACCATTTTTGCTTCTTCAAAAATAGTTTTCTTTATATTCTTGATTTGTTCTTGAAAATTTTTTAAGGTTTGAACTTTGTAATTGATTTCTTTGATTCTTTCGGCGGTTTTGTTTTGAATGATGTTGTATATTTTTTGGTGATATTTTTGTTTCAACCATGCTTGTGAAAAGGTGTTGGGAACGGCAATAACAACTCGGCCATCTTGGTTTTCCATTATAAAAGTGTTTTTTAACCAAGTGGTAAAACTGGCTTTGCTTAAATCAAGCTCCAATTCGCCAAGAACGGCTTGCCAAAGTTGTTGATTTTTGTCCTCCATAGTTTTTATTTTATTTTGAGATTTTTATTGGCTTTAAACTAAGAATATTTTACCTTTATAAATAACTGTGGACAAGTTTATAATATGTGAATTTGTGTCAATAAGTTGTTATTAAACTGTGGATAACTTTGTCAAGTCATATTTTATGCTTGATAAAAAAAATATGCAAGAAAATTTTACAAAATTAATTTTTATTATAAAAAAAACAGTTCAGTTGACATAACGAATTTTTTAGAGTATGATATTTTTATAAAAAATTAAGGGAATTTTTGCAGTTTTTGAAAGTTTATCAGCAAAATCTGTGAATAATTTATAAATTTTATGGCGACAAAAAGAACTTATCAACCAAATAAAAGAAAAAAGCACAAAAAGCATGGCTTTTTGGTCCGAATGACCACTAAAAATGGTCGCAAAGTTTTGGCAAGAAGACGAAAGAGAGGTCGCAAAAGTTTGACCGTTTCCGATAGATAAAAATTTATTGGCTAAAATATAAAAAATGGGCTAAAATTAAATTAGCTCGTTTTTTTAAACTTGTTATTCCGACCGTAGTGGCCTGCCCTGTCGGATATTAGGGAGGAATCTTTAAATAATATTTCCAATTATGTTAAAAAAAGTTAACCGAATTAACAAAAAGGCGGAGATTGATAAATTTTTCGGTTTATCTTTTGCCAAAGGCAAAGGACGCAATTTTAGCGGAGATTTTATTATTGTAAAAATTTTGACGAATAAAGAAAATATTTTGCCCAAATTTGCGTTTATTGTTTCCAACAAAGTTGATAAACGCGCCACGGCAAGAAATAAAATAAAAAGAAGATTGCGTTTTATTGTCTCCAAGTATTTAAAAATGATTGAATCTGATAAATCTTTTATTCTTGTGGCAAAAAATTCGGCCAAGAATGCTGATTTTAAAAGTTTGGAAAATGATTTTTTAAAAATTGCGGCCAAAGCGAGGCTGTTTCACAATTGAGATAAAAAAAACATTGGGTAGCGGCGACTCGCCCCTCCCAATGGTATATTTATGTTAAAATTTTTTTTGCGCGATTGGGCGTTAAAAATGATTCGTTTTTATCAAAAGACATTGTCTTTTGATCATGGTCTGTTAAAACAATATTTTCCGGGCGGTTTTTGTCGTTATCATCCCAGTTGTTCTGAATATACATATCAAGCCATTGAAAAATACGGTTTTATAAAAGGATGTTTAAAAGGTTGTTGGCGAATTTTACGCTGCAATCCTTTTTCCAAAGGAGGAGATGACCCCGTAAAATAAAAATTATGTGCATTTGTCTTACTCGCGTGGCTTTATCATGGAAATTTTATCCATGTATAAAAATTTTAAAAAATTTATTTGGCAATAAAAAAACGTCGGGAAGTTCCGACGTTTTGTCTTTTACGAAAAAAATTTTTTGGTGAGATAAAAGAGCAAATAAACAGAGACTGCGGTAAAGATAATGGCCATAGCCAACGGAATCAATGCCTTCAAAATTAAAAAGCCGAAGAAAATACCAAAACCGTAGATCCCCGCTTGGAAATACGGCTTCTTCTTTTTTTTAAAAATTTTGAAATAAAAATAACAACCGAAAATAAGCAAGGCCAAAAGCGGTAAATAGTTGTCCATTTTTAACCTCCAAATATAAAATAAAAGAACAATAGATAATAGCGTAAAAGGAGGGTTTTGTCAATTCCCGATGTTTAAATTTTGTGAAAAATATGCTATAAATTCAAGGAAGTATTATTTAAAAATATGTTAATAGGCAAAAGCATTGCCAAAAATACGATTATTCATTTAATTGGTAAAATAGGCGGTTTGATTTTGGGGTTGCTTTCTTTGGGTATTTTAACCAGATATTTGGGGACGGATGGTTTTGGCAATTACACGATTGTGGTGGCGTATTTGCAATTTTTTGGCACGTTGGTTGATTTTGGTTTGAGTTTGACCGTTATTCAAATGTTGGCAAAACCCGGTGTTGATGAAAACAAAACCATGAATTCAGTCATGTCTTTGCGTGTGGTTTCCGCGGTTTTGTTTTTGTTGATCCCTTGCCTTTTGGTTTGGTTTTGGCCATGGAATTCAGCCGTTAAAATAGGTGTTTTGATTAATGTGGGCACTTATTTTTTTGTAAGTTTGATGTCCTCGTTGACCGGAATTTTTCAGCATAAATTGGCGATTTGGAAAGTTTCATTCGCTGATTTATTCAGTCGGTTGTTGTTGGTTTTTGGCGTGTGGCTTTGCGCTTATTACGATTGGGGATTTTTTGCCATTTTGGCGGTTATTACCGTGGCGAATTTTATTGATTGCTTGTTGATTTTTATTTTTTCCAAAAAATATATTCAATGGCGCTGGCAAATTGATTGGTTGATGTGGAAGGATATTTGGCGAAACAGCTGGCCGATCGCTTTGTCAATAATTTTTAATTTAATTTATTTGCGCATGGATACGATAATCATGTCTTTTTGTCGGCCGATAGAGGAGGTCGGTTTTTATGGCGCTACTTATCGCATTTTGGATATCTTAACCATGTTGCCGGCCGTTTTTATGGGCATTGTTTTGCCTCAAGCCGCCAAAATTTTTGCGGAAAAAAATTTTGTTGAATTAAAAATGATTTTACAAAAGGCGTTTGATATTTTAATGTTTTTTGCTTGGCCGATTGTTTTTGGCGGATTTTTTTTGGCGAAAAAAATAATGGTTTTTGTGGCCGGCGAGAGTTTTGCTCCATCCGGTCAAATGTTAAAAATTTTGATTTTTGCGGTTTTGGCGATTTTTGCCACGACCTTGTTTAGTTATGCCATTGTGGCGATTAATGAACAGAAAAAAATGATGTGGGGATTTTTGACGGCCGCCATTTTGACTTTTCTCGGTTATTTGATATTTATTCCGCGGTTCGGATGGTTGGCGGCCGCTTATCTGACAATTTTTTCGGAAATAATAATTATGATTTGGAGCGCGATTTTGCTTTGGCGCAAAATAAATTTTTTACCGAAAATAAAAAATAATTTGTTTTTTATCTTGTTTTCAGTGTTAATGATTTTATTGCTTTCTTTGTTTGCCGGCCAGCCGTTGCTTATTGAAGTTTTGCTTGGCGCCGGATTCTATTTGTCTTTGACTTTTGTTTTTAAAAGAAAAATAATGATTGACTGAAAATTATGTTTTTTGCTTTTTGTTCATTATTTTTTGTTTTTTTGTCTTGGCGGCGTTTTTCGTGGTCGTTATTCTTGATTGTTTTGTGTCCGTTTTCATATTTATGGAGAACGACGATTTTCGGTTTGCCTACGACCTTTTTGGAAATAATGATTTTGACTGTTTCGGTTGTTTGGTTGATAAAAAAATTAACACAAAAATCAGCCTTTTGTTGGTCAAAAAATATTTTTCAAATAAAAAAAATATTTGGAAGCTGTTTTTATCCTCTTTTGGCATTATTGATTTTTTCTTTTGTTTCAATTTTTTTTAGCTTGGATAAAATCGGCGCGTTGGGTATTTGGAGGGCTTATTTTTTGGAGCCATTGATTTTTGGCTATATTTTTTTTGAAACATTTCAAAAGGTTGAAATTTGGCCAAAAATTGAAAAAATTTTTGAGTTTTCTTCATTGTTTGTTTCTGTCCCGGCAATAATTCAAAAATTCACCGGTTGGGGAATAAACAATCCTTTTTGGCGAGCCGAAGAAACGAGGCGAGCGGTTTCTTGGTTTGGTTTTCCCAATGCCGTAGGATTGTTTTTGGCGCCGCTAACCGTGATTTGCTTTGCCAAATTTTGGCGCTTAATTTTTGCCAAAGAAAAAAAAACGCGGGGAATTATTTTTTGTCTTTTTGTTTTTTTGACCAATGTTTTGGCCATGTTTTTTGCCAAAAGCGAAGGCGCGCTGATTGGCTCGGCTGGCGGTTGCTTGTTTTACCTTTTTTATTTTTTCATTTGGCAAAATAATGACAAAACAAGAGAATTTATTTTTTGGAGAAGAGTTTTTTTCAGTATGTTTTTTGGGGTGCTATTTTTAACTTTTTGTTTTCCGATATCAAGAAATTACTTTGTGGAAAAAATAACTTTATCCGATCATTCCGGTCAAATTCGCCGACAAATGTGGTCGGAAACGTGGCAAATGTTAAAAGACGGTCGGTTGATAACCGGCGCCGGATTAAATAATTACCAGACAGCGATAAAAAAATATCATGCCGAGGGTTTTTGGCTGGATAAAAATCAGCCGAACTTCAAAGAAAACGTTGAGAGTGATGAATCTTTTCGCATAGAGCATTGGCAACCTTTGGAAATTTATCAATATCCGCATAATATTTTTTTAAATTTTTGGAGTGAAATCGGACTGTTTGGTTTGTTAGCGTTTTTGTTTGTGAGCGCGGGCGGATTTTATCAATTTGCAAAAAGCGATAGTGAAGAAAGAAAAATAAAAATTGTTTTTTTGTCAGCGTTATCGGCAATTTTAATTCATGGTTTGGTTGATGTGATATATTTAAAAAATGATTTGGCGATAATTTTTCTTTTGCTGATTTGTTTGCTTAATAAAAAAAATAAATAATATTGAAAATTATGTTTTTGGCGATTATTTTGATTTTGATCGGTTTGGCGATTTTAATTTTTGGCGCTGAATTTTTGGTTCGTGGCGCTTCTTCTTTGGCAAAAAAATGGGGAATTTCGCCATTGGTTATCGGTTTAACGATTGTCGCTTTTGGCACATCGGCGCCGGAATTGATTGTTAATTTATTTTCCGCTTTTCGGGGGTCGCCGGATTTGGCGATTGGCAATGTTATTGGCAGTAATATTTCCAACATTTTAATTATTTTGGGTGTGGCATCGCTAATTTATCCGCTTTCGGTTAAGTCAAGCACTGTTTTTAAAGAAATCCCTTTTGCTTTGTTGGCCGCGGTACTGGTTTTTATTTTGGGGAACGATAAGTTGATTGACGGTTTTGATTATTCGGTAATGGGCAAAATTGACGGATTGGTTTTGTTGAGTTTTTTCGCTATTTTTATGTTTTATATTGTGAGTTTGGCAAAAAACAGCAAAAATACGGAGGCAGTCAAAACTTATTCTTATTTTTTATCAATATTAATGACTTTTGGCGGTTTGGCGGCCTTGGTTCTCGGTGGCAAATTGTTGGTTGATAATGCGATTATTTTGGCACGGTTAGCCGGGTTATCGGAAAGTTTAATCGGCTTGACCATTGTGGCGGTGGGAACTTCTTTGCCGGAATTGGTTACTTCCATTGTCGCGGCGATTCATAAGCAGGATGATATTGCTGTTGGCAATATTGTCGGTTCAAATATTTTTAATGTGTTTTTTATCCTTGGCACAACGGCGACGATTTTTCCATTGCCTTTTAACAATGCGATTAATTTTGATGTTTTGTTTTCCATCGCCGTCACCGGACTTTTATTTTTAACAATGTTTGTCGGGAGCAAAAAAAAGCTGGATCGTTGGCAAGGAGCGCTGTTTGTTTTAATTTATGTTTTTTATGTTATATACTTAATAAATAGGGGTTAATTCTTATGGATTTCAAAAAATGGTTAATGGTTTTTTCTTTGTCCGGAGTAATGGTTTTCTTTTTATTGTTGCTCGGGCAAAGTTTTTATCCTGTGCCAAAGAACCACCTTAATTCAGAAGCCTGGGCTCTTTGCGAAAGCGATTGTCGTCAATATTATGATGATTGCGCGATTGGCAAAGATGAGCAATTACCAAAAACCGCTTGTTATTCAGGCGAAGATCGCAAACAAAGATTGCTTTATTGCGATGACAAGAAACAAGAATGTGTGGAAAAAGCAAAAAATAATTCACCATTGATCGTTTGGCAGAGGAATGCGGCGATAATCTGCTTGTTTGCCGGTTTGTTTATTTTACTTGGCGCTTATTTTTGCCGTGAATGGGAAATTCTGAAATATTCTTTTTTAATTAGCTCCGGAATGATGGCGTTTTCCTCGGCGATGATCGGAGAAAAATTTTGGTTTGACGATTATTTGACGATCGGTAATATTATTGTCGGCGCGATTATGTGCGGACTGATTTATTTCGCGTATAAGATGTCAAAGAAAAAATAATTGAATAATTAACAATTTATAATGAAAAAATTATGGTAAAAAAAATTATAATAATTTTAATAGTCGTTTTGTTGCTGTTTGCCGGAGGTCTTTTGGGAGTAAAAAAACACATGGATAATAAATATGAAAAATTAAAACAAGGAGAGACGTTTTATTCAAAAAAGAAAACAATTACATTAAAAGAACCAAAAAATCAGCGGTTGGTTGTTTTTGAAAATGATCAGGTGGCAATTAGTATTGGCCTGGAAGATTTTAAAAAAGATTTGGAAAAATCAAATAAAGGGTTATTAAAAGAGTTGGAAGACGTGGATAATGGTCAAGCACAAATTGTATTTACTTATGATTATGGGTGGGCAGGAGTTTATCTAGATAGGGGTGAGGCTATGGTTTTTAATAAAAAAACGGGGCAATACGTTGATAAAATTCAATCAGAAAAAAAGGTGAGCATTTTTGGACTCGGGATTAACTATTATTTTATAGGTAATGAAAAAAATTTTTGGTACAAGACTGATATGATGAATTGAAGGGAAAAGAAACAAAACATACTATGATTTTGTAAATGCACGAATTTTTAAAATAAACGCAATAAAAATAAAACTAAAACGATGAAAGAATCAACAAAGTATCCAACTTGGCAAAAGGAGATTGGCGTGGAAGAAAGTGAGGTTTTTGAAAAAGAAAAGCCCTATGATTTTAAGGAGTATTTGGATGAATTTTTTGATTTTGTTTTTGAAAACAAAGAAATAACGGGAAAATTTTTAAAAAGCAACTCAAGTTATAATTATTTTGACGAATTTTGCAAAAAGAAAAAAAAGGAAAAAAGATTTGCCGATTTTTTTGTAGATAATGAGGGCAGGATTATTTATATGGATGTTAAAGAGTATTTTGATCAAATTATAAAATCTTTTAAGGATAAAATAAGAGAAGAAAACCCGAGTCTAGACAAAAAAATTGATAGAGAAATGTTGGCAAAATTGGGTTTTAATGAAATTACCTTGGATAGCGACGATGACACTTCGGAAAGTTTTTATATGGACGTGGATGATTTTATGAAGGACAAATTGTTGGAAGTGGCTGATATGGAGTATTTAAAAGATGTTTTGAAAAAATTGATAATTATACATGAGGAGAGGGAGAGTAAAAGGTATTCCAGTCAGTTTTCTTTTTCCGACGATGAAGAAGCGAATGTAAAGAATTTTGGCTGGCGTAATTATGATGAAATGTTTGATGATTTTGAAAATCAAAGAAAACAGACTACAGAGGCTTTTGTTCAAGATACCATTGCTAAAATGGAAGAAAGGGATAAAAAATTGATGTTTAATGAGGGAGAAATAATTGAAAAAGCGCAAGAATTTTTTGGCGATGTTTTGGGAAATGATTTCTTAAAATCAGAAAAAAGTCAGTTTTGGGATTGGTCGGAAGCTGTTTTTTCACAACTTTGCGATTCGCAAGAATTATTAACTTTGGGACTTGATATAAAGGATGTGCAAAAAATAAAACCGAGCGCGGTTTGGTTAAAAGAGGAAAAGAGCTTGGTGGAGAGAGATGTCAATGGTTGCATTCTCCCAATGGAAATGGATCTTCGCTCTGCGTTGTTTTTGCTTTTCCAAAAAAAGCAGTTGGCGCATTCATGGGAAAACAAGTCAATCGGCTGGCGCAAAAAGGCAAAAGAGGTTTTTGATCGCGAATTAAATTATAATTTTCAGAGATTGCATTCTTTTTTGCCGGGATATTCTGCCAGAGAGAATAGAGCAAAAAGATTAAATCATGAATATTCCGGACAGTGGGAACCCGGTGGCAAGGATTGGTTATTTGATCAAGAAACAAGAAAGGAAATCTACCAAAAAATTGTTTCTCTGGAAGAAAGAAAAGATATTATTAAATATATTACGGAGCAAAAAAGACAAGAAACTCCGCAAGACAGCTTTGTAATTCGCGAAATTGATTTTCCTCCGGGGAGAGTTTTTTCTTTGGACAAAATACCCGGAGCAAATAATCTTTTGCAAAAATTGCGCGAAAATAATTATTTTGGTTTACAGCTCCAAGATATTGATGATTTTAAAAAGTTGGATGATTTTTTGGAAAAATCAGGTTGGATAAGCGATGTGCGGGAAATTAAGCTTGGTGAAGACGCGGTCATTTATTCCGGAGAAATCGCCGGGCAGAAGTGGTTTTGCAATTACCCTGTCTCAACCATGTGGGTCAAAAATATGGTAAAAACGGCCGTGGCGATTGATGTATATGATAACAATTATGAATCTATTACGGGAGAATATGATTTGCATAATTTTTTAATTCAAAAATTTTTACCAAAAGACACGAAAAAAGAAGAGTACAATTTTTCTCCTGATGGTTATAACCATGGTCGGTATCATGAATTTTTTAATATTATATGCTTGAATGGAAAAAGTTTAGAAATGGAAGAATTTAAAGTTATTGAGAATGATTTCTCTTCTGGTAGAAGGAATAAGTCATTGGTTGCTCTTTATGAGGAATTTCAAGCAGAAGGCAGGTTACCGGATAATTTTTTTGATTTGGTTTTGCTGAATATAGAGGAGTTGAGTTTTTTTAATGGTGAGGATGCTTTTACGTCAATAAAGCTTGGGATTGATGGCAAAGATTACAAACGAGCAAGAGAAGAAAATAAAGAACTGATTCGTTATGTATTTGATTTTTGTTGGGGAAATTTTCAAGAAATGTTGAAAATTTGGGCGAAAAAGGGGTTCCCAAAAATTGAAACAAAAGGGCTTTTTATGGCGGTTGATCCTGTGGCATATCTGAATAATCAAATAATGGATGAAAAAATAAATCAAAATGATTTTGCTTATTCATTAAGTGATTGGCCGGAAGAATGGTTGGAAAAAGTAACGGCCTCGGAGGCCAAGCTTTTTTATGAAAATATAGAAAAAGTTTTTGCACAGAAAAACGCTTGTTTTGCCAATTATGTAGAAACAATGATCACTTGCGGGGATAGATGGGAAAAGGCTTTTCCAGTTGAAGCAAAAAATATTGCTGATTTGGATTTTTGCGTAGGCTTGAGTTATCAGTCGGAAGAAGTGCGCAATTGGTTTTTTGATTCGGCTGAATATATCGGAACCAAAAATGTCATTGAATTTTTAAAAAAGTTTAACAACTTGACGGGTGAATCCAAGTATTCAAATTGGCATGATTTTTTGCTTTGGAATGAGGCTAAAACAAAATTAACAGCGGGTGAATTAATAGCTGTGATAAAGAGTATTGAAACAAAGGATCAATGCAATTCATTTTATAGAAAATTAGCTGAATATAACCGCGCAAGCGATATCAAAAAAGACGAGCCGATTTCTTCGTTGGAGGATTTAATTTTAAGGGTAGAGTTATCGGTAGAGAACATAGAGGAATTCCCTGTGGAGTTACGGCATATTTTTGTAGCGCCATATATAGAAAAAAGAGAAACCAAAAATTTTCTTCGCACAAGGGAAGTAAAAGATTTATTTGACGGCAAATATGATAGCCGTCAGCCATTTGTTCCGGTGTGCAAACATTATTTGAAGGAAGATTTGGGGGCAATTATCAAAAGAGAAGTCGGTTCTTACAAAGAAAAAATAAAAGGCACGGCCGCCAACCCGCAGCAACTTTATTATGACTTAAATGAACTTATAAAAAATAAAGAAATAGATGGCAAAAAAATGAAAGTTGCCGATTTGTTTGAAAAGGTGCCCGCATATTTGGAAGAAAATATTTTTGAGATTTTAAAGAAAAATGGAGTTGATATTGGGGAGATTTTTACCGCAACGGTGCATCGCAAGTCAGATCCGGAGGCTTGGGTTTGCGGCAATTACACCGATTGTTGCATGAATTTTTTAACGGGTAAGAATAAGGATTATCTGTTTAACGAAGCGACTCAATATTTTACCATCAAAAAAGGCGATAGAATTATCGCGCAATCGGTGTTAGTTGATTCTATTGACAAAAGAGACCAAAGTTCGGTAATTGTTTTGGATAATATTGAAGTGGCGCATAATTATCAGCAATTTTTACCAATATTAAGTAATATTTATAATAAATTTTGGACTGATTATTCCTCTTTGCCGGTTAAAATAGGCACAGACAACAATGACTTAATTCCCACGGGGGCTAATCTTGAAAGAGGAAATCCGTATCAACATAAAAAAACTTTGCTTTGGAGTGATTCAAGATCCATGAATATGTACAATTTGCCGAAATTAGCAAGCAGAGAAGTTGATAAAAATATGATTGCTTTTGCCGATTTGAGTCAAAGAAATGTTGAAGAAGTCGCCAAAATGGAAAAGGAAATTTATCCTGATGAAATGGTTAATGGCAAAGATAGACTATTGGAGGTAGTCAAGGCGCAAAGACAAATGGAAATTCCGGGCGCGGCCAGTAGTTTTACTGTGCATGTTGGCAAAAATATGGCCGGCTATGTTGTTATGCTTCCGGAACAGTCAGAAATTGAAGGGATCAGTGGTGAAGCGATTCATATTTTTGATATGGCCGTTTTGCCAAAGTTTCAAAATCAAGGTTTGGCCAAAAAAATGTTAAAAAAACTTTTGGAAATTTCTGAAATATACAATTATCCGATTGAAGCGGAAACCAGAGAAAAAACTTCTTATGCCATGTTGCAAAGCCCGAGCATAAAAAAGATGTTGGATGAATGGGGCTTTGTGATAAGCTATGACAAAAAAATGGAAAAGTATCTTGGTGGTGAAGATTTTCATTACATAAGGGTTCAAAAGAAATAATAATAAAAAACCGCCGTTTTACGGCGGTTTTTTTGTTGGGAGAAATTATTTTTTTTCGCGAAGTTGTTTTTTTAATAAAGCAAAAGACGCGTCGCAATATTCGGCAAATTGCCTAACCGTGGGACTTTTAGCTGACAACATATACAGTTCCGATGAATCTTTGTTTGCTTCTTGTTCCATTTGCTC
>Ga0172375_10004499_pt1 | contig 20551 bp, 10 predicted proteins | sample LakKiv1m_FD_114537 | JGI IMG/M metagenome (GOLD analysis project Ga0172375, IMG submission 114537) | Freshwater microbial communities from Kabuno Bay, South-Kivu, Congo - kab_092012_11.1m | ecosystem: Environmental > Aquatic > Freshwater > Lake | place: Democratic Republic of the Congo...
AGCTTTTATTGAGATCGAAACGCGAGACAGGTATGACATTTTGGAAGACCCCGGTTCAGTGACTGTAGATATATTCGATACTGACGGGAACAAAGTATCTGCCGGGCCGGCCACCAGAGAGGGTACAGGCAATTATTTCTATACTTATACTATCCCGGCAAGCGCTGTCAGCGGAAGCACGTACACTACAAAAGCGACGGTAATTAACAGTTCGGACTTCGTAACGATCAAGAGAGCGCGCTTTAAAGTGAGATGAGAAGATGTATTCCACAGTTGATGAGATCAGGGAGATATTCGAAGAGAACGACATCGGTAATGAAGCTGTGATAACAGATGCTGAGATAATCAGGATCATAACAGACGTGGATGCGGAGATCGATGCTGCCTTATACAGAAGATACACAACACCTTTTACCGACAGGCCGCAGCTAATACAGAAGATCAGCAAGTTTAAGAGCACGGCACAGGCCATGCAGGATATACAGCGCGGTTCAAGCGGTGCCCTCATAAAACCTGAAGTGATGAACTACTACGAGAAGAAAGGGGAAGCGCTGCTGGAAGACCTGAGAACTGGTCGGCTTGAAATAGCAGGAAGCCGAAGGTTGCAGATGGCGGCGACGACACATTGAGATCATGTCCCTGGAATGCAAATACTTCGAACTCAATGGAATAAACCTTGTGCAGTTCACGCACAGGATCACTGATTCTTTGGAACCCGATACAGATACCATCCCCAGATTGGGGGATGAGAACAGGCAGTTTGCCAGGGACGACAGGGGCCTGAGGACTATTATCTGGGAAGGATACATCAGCAATGATGAGATATACCTGAATCTAAGAAAAGTGCTGTTCGATAACACAGAGAAGGCCCTGAAACTCCATCCTGAAAGGAAGATAATGCTGCTATCACTGGGCTTCAAAAAGATACTGGACATATTAAAACCAGAAGATAGCAAGATGATACTCACAATGCTGGCTGCGGACACAAGGGAATATAGTATAGCGCGGGATTCACTTTCAGTTGCAGTAACATCATCGCCAGCGGACATTCAGCTAACGTCAGAAGGCCGTGCGCCGACAACGCCAGAATGGACGCTTACTGCTAATGGGACTATCATAAATCCAGCCATAATCAATGGATCAGACAGGATGGAGTGGAACGGAACGCTTGATCATGGCGATGTCATGGTCATATTGAAGGATGGCACAGTGTCAATAAACGGCAGCAGAGCAGGCAACATAAGTGGCACTGTGCTGGAGGCGGATGCCGGGAAGAATACGTTTGCATACAGCGATGACCCGGGTTCGAGCCATAACTGTACAATCGAGGTAACGTGGAATGATGCTTATTACTGATGTTATTATCGGGCAAAAATCTTAACCTCAAATCTTGTCCCAAAATATTCTGCCACTAGGGATATTTCTCTGAAAGCGATGATATATTGTTGCATCTTCGCTTGTAAAATTGTTTATGGGAAAAGCTATAGGAAAAAGACGCTAACAAGCCTGTATCCTTCAGGGATTATAGTAAATTGTGGTTTTGTTTGTTCAATTTCATCCTTTAATATTAATTCACCAAAATAGTTAGGTTGGATACAATATCTTCAGACATTAAAGTAATGAATCTTCATATTCATCGATTTGTTTCGATATATAGCCATATAGTTCATCTTTTTTCCGCACTTCTTCACCACTTAATCCCTTTGTTATCTTTTCACGTAGTTTTTTCTTTTTTGATTCATACATAGCCAAGCATTTTTCCGCGACTCTGTCTATCGCAGGAAAACCATCATTGATCTTTTCAATGTCTGCTGCAATCAATTTACTACCTTTATTCGTTGTGATACAATAACGGTGAACATCATAACCCAATTCCGAAAAAAATATTTTGAAGTCATCATTATCCCATAAGACATAATTTCTTTCATCGAGATAATTATTCGGATCTAAAATCAATATCTTTCCATTTATCCGCAGTTTCATCGAAATATGATATATTGCCTCTATCAAATATTTGAGTTTGATCTCATGCAGTGTATGTATTAAGAAAATGCGATCAACCAGGATTTGTTTCTTGTAGAATTCCTCAGGTTTTAGAAATTCAGGTTCGTTATTCAATGAAACATAATAACCGTTTTTCCTGGCAACAAATTCTGCCCTAAGAAGGTTCCCTCTGATTATATCAACACCTATATATTGAATATTTTTCTTGACGGATGGCTCAAGGGAATTCATGGTCATTAAAAATTTTCCCTGTCCACAGCCATAATCAACAAGTACAATATTTTTTTTCAAATCAATCAAATTCTGGATTCGAAGATGATTATACGGGTCAATTTTTCCTGTGTCCGGAGATTGAGCAGTATTTGTTTCCATATCAAATTCTGACGCATCAACCTTTCTTATGGCGTCAGGTTCTTTTTTGAATAATTCTGTTTTTGACAGTTCAGTTTGTTCAATTTCGGATAAGATTTTGTAAGCTTTATTGGCTTCAAATTCATTATCGGATTGTGAAAGCTTCGTCATAAGTTCTTTATGTTTTATAGTACAGATTCTACTCAACGCATCCACAGCATGATTGCGCATATCCTTGTCTTCATCGCTCAGCGCCTTTATCAATGCTATAACTGCATGATCTGGTTTTATTTCGTTCATCAAATCTGCAGCTTTCCTTCGCAAATGCTCATTTTCATCACTGAGCACCGCTATCAGCGCATTCACTGTCTTTTCGGATTTTATTTCACCTAGCGCACTCATAGCATACCCACGCACATCCAGCTTTTTATCATTGAGAGCCGCTATCAGCACATCCACTGCTTTTTCAGATTTGATTTTACCCAGCGCACTCACAGCATACCGACGCACATCCAGCTTTTTATCACTGAGCGCCGTAATCAGCGCATCCACTGCCTTTTCGGATTTGATTTCACCTAGTGCACCTACAGCATTCCAGCGCACAATCTTATTTTCATCACTAAGTGCCGCTATCAGCGCTTCTACTGCTTTTTCAGATTTGATTTCACCCAGCGCAACCGCAGCCTTTCTGCGCACATCCTTATTTTCATCTCTTAGAACTGTAATCAGCGCCCCCACTGCTTTCTCAGATTTGAATTCACCCAGCGCATCCGCGGCATGCATACGTACACCCTTATTTTCATCGCTTAGCGCCACTATCAGTGCATCCACTACTTTTTCAGATTTGATTTCACCCAGCGCACCTACAGCATTAATGCGCACATCATCGTTTTCATCACTTAGCGCCGCAATCAAAACCTCCACTGCTTTTTCTGATTTCAATTTACTTAGAGCCAACGCAGCTTTCCATCGCACATTCACCTTTTCATCACTTAGCGCTGCTATCAGCGCATCCATTGCTATTTCGGATTTAATTTTACCCAGCGCACCCGCGGCGTTCATGCGCACACCTTCCTTTTCATGACTGAGCGCCGCAATCAGCCCATCCACTGCTTTTTTAGATTTGATTTCAATCAGCGCACCCGCGGCATTCATGCGCACATCCTTATATTCATCACTGAGTGCCACAATCAGCGCCTCCACTGCTTTTTCCGATTTCATTTCACGCAACTCCCCCGCAGCCCTCCGTCGCACATTCTTCTTTTTATCACTTAATAACGCTATCAGTGTATCTACTGCTTTTTCAGATTTAATTTCACCCAGTAAATACGCAGCCTTCATGCGCACATCTATATATTCATGACTTAGAGCCGCTATCAGTGTCTCCACAGCTTTTTCGGTTTTAATTTTGCCCAGCACATCCACAGCCTTCATGCACACATCCTTATTTTCATCACTTAGCACATTAATAAGCGCCTGCACTGCTTTTTCGGATTTGATTTCACCCAGCGCACCTACAGCTTTCATGCGCACATCCTTATTTTCATCACTTAGCACATTAATAAGCGCCTGCACTGCTTTTTCGGATTTGATTTTACCCAGCGCACCTACAGCTTTCATGCGCACACCCTTATTTTCATCACTTAGCTCCGTAATCAGCGCCTGCACTGCTCTTTCGGATTTAATTTTGCCCAGCGCACCCGCAGCATTAGCGTGCACACCCTTATTTTCATCACTTAACGCCTTAATTAGCGCTTCTACTGATTTTTCAGATTTAATTTTACCCAGCACAGACACCGCTCTCATCCGTACATTCTTATCTTCATCACACAGCCCCGTGATGATCACAGTGATGGCAAGTTCTCCTAATCTGCCGAGGCTTTCAATAGCTTTAATTTTATCAACTTGAAATCTGCTGTCATATTTATCCGCAAGCCTTATACACAAAACTTCTTTAACATCATTGCTTGCATTTTGTGCGCATTTTGATGCAAGATCCAATTCACCACTATTTATTATTGATCTGATAAAATCATCAGGGCAATCGAACATTTCCGAAGTAAATAATACAACCTCTTCCCATTTTGGGTGATGAAAAGCCGGAAACACATCATAACACTTATCGTACCATTCTTTTAATCTCAAAGCTGAAAAGTATTCCTGGAACGACTGGTGTATGCCATAAGTTATGGAGGCGCCATCGTCTTTTAGGAGACCGAGATTTATGATATCCTTTAGAATACCTTCTGCTGATATATTCTCCCTCATAAATCGCTTATCCTCAGAATATTTCTTTGCGATCTCAAGTGCATATTTATTTTCTATGGAAACTTGATTGAGGCACTGAATTCTGAAAAAAATATCCGTTAGTGTGCCAGTTATCTGTTCTCTATTAGCCCGAATATACCCTCGCGCTTTTTTTACATGCCCGAAAAATCCCTCAATGAACTTCTTATATAATTCATACCGATTGGATGGAAGTACTTCATCCTCATTAGGATTTTCCAGTGCGACCTGTATTGCAAGATGGAGCACCATCGGATTACTTAATAATGATATTAATTTTTCATTTCTATCTTTGAAAATCTTTTCCTTAATGGCTTTAGATAAAGCATCTTTTTTTGTTTGTGAAAGTCCTTTTTCATTCTGTATATATTTATCAATAAATTGTTTGATCTCTTCTTCTTCCAGTCCTTCAAGTTTAGAGATCTTGAACTTTAACCCAAACTCATCAAACGAGCCGGATCTTCCGGAAATCACAAACCTGCAATCACAATTTTCTGAAATAAAATTTGATATTTCAACAAAAGGTACAAAACCTTCCTTTGGTGACAGCAGATCAAGCCCATCTAATAAAAATAAAATATTTTTATTTTGTAACAACAATTTATATTCTGATGCAGCAAGCCCCAGCTCATTTGCCTTTATTTCAATGTGTTTACTGAAATCACCTTTATTATAAAATCTTAAGTCAATATATACGGGAACACTGCAATTACCTTTTTTGAGGTATTTTTCAGCATATCTAAAATTAAGCCATTCGAGAGTTTTTGTTTTGCCTGAACCAGATGCGCCTGAGATGATCAGGTTCTTTTCTTTTTCTGCGAGGTCAAATACTTCAAAAACACCACCATCAAGTCTGAGGTTGGCCGGCGAAATTTCTTTGGCTGAAAGTTCGGTATATACTTTGCTTACTAGATTTGTTTCGTCCTCAGTTACTATTTTCTGCAAATAATTGTTTATCTGGATTGATAGATTTTCATCTGGTCTGGTCATTTCTCGCACTGTATATTAGACTATAAGGATATCATTATTAGTAGAATATCTTTTCCTTAATAGTAGTCTTAAATTTTTGACTCAACTCATTTTAAAATCATTTATATTAGCCAACATAACATCTTTGCATATAACAAAGCAGTACAGGAATAGCAGATATTTTTATTGTGCTAAATTTCGGGAACTTCAAAGATATGAATTTATAGTGCCAATAGGGAAGTTCAAAAAATAATATGTAAAAGATTTAAATGAGTAAACCAGTATTTATTTTTGGCTATAGTAACTATATATTATTATAACCTGAGTTCCCCTTGGTTAGGCACATAATACCTTGAATATTTCTTTTTGCTTCTTCGTAGGTTCGGTAACAATCTGGGAACCATCTGGTAATATCATTACTCTGTTCTTTTCAAGCTCTGTAACTAACGCCTCGACTGAATACTTACTCAATAAATCTGCTTCCCTCATCAATTTCATCAACCGCATCCTTAGAATCAATGACAGGAAGCTTATGAACAAATATCCCTTCAAAGTACTATCCTTTCTCACATTTGCCGGCATCACATCAAGTTCATTTTTCAGGATATCAAATCCTTTTTCAACAATATCCTTGCTTCTGTAAAGCGACAAGCATTCTTCCCACCCAAACTTCCCATTACATAGAAGAATAAATCTTCCCATCCTGTTTACTCTCTGTGAAACCGCATTTTTTTTATATTCCACTTCGAATCGATTATTATTTACTTTCCAATCAATATATTGAGCATTTTTCTTTGCTATTTCTTTGAAAACATCGAGAGGATTCATCCATGATCTGATTTCGATTTTTCTAAGAGTTTCAACCGTGCCATGTAATCTAATGAAAAATGATTGTCGCTCTTGTTGCTCACGTTTTTGATCATAATATGCATAACCTTGGACAGTTAACTCACCTATATCGATAGTTACTGGACTGACAAACAAAGGCTCGTTGTGATAAATCTTAAGATTGTTGGGATTTGAAATAGAAGAATGGATGATAGATATTGCCTCCTTAACTGTTTTCATTGTAGTTGATGGGGGCATTATAAAGGAAAGTCCACTGTTCATCATTTCTTCAATATTTGAAGTTGAGAAAAATCCCCTATCCATTATCAAGGTATAATCTTGAATTCCGCATGCCTGGATTTTCTTAATTGTATTCTTTAACGTAGATACATCTACAATGCTTCCTGGGTACAGGTCGTACATTATTGGTATTTCTCTTTCCTTATCAACAACTAATGACAGATTTATCTGGGGGAGATCAAGGACATCTCTGTTATACCCCCACTCTAGAAAATCAATTGTCTGTGAATAAGATGATACAGAAGTAATATCATAAACAAGAGTCTTGGAAGTGGATATTTTCCGAATCAGATTGTTTGAAAAATCGATGTGGGTGGAGCTAGTTCCGATCTGATCAAATAACTTTGAAATCGATTGAGAAGACAAAGGAAGATCAGGATGCATTTCCGATAGAATTGTACCTTCATACCAGCTTTGGATATGTGATGATGCTAGCGGTTTTAGGATATAGTTCAACGCAATAGACAAAGCAGTCCAGACATGTTCCCGGGGAACTACTTTGGAGAGTAGATCTTCAAGTTCGAGATCATTAATTATTTTGATAAGAGGAAGATGTTCACCATATGAAAGAATCTTTTTTGGAGTTGAGATTAAAGGTGCAGTCTGGGTTCTTACCTTGATGGGCTTACCAGTAACGTTTTTTCCAAGATATTTACTTCGTTGTTTTATTGTTTTTGTTTCAGGATCATAATATGGCGTAATCTCGTAGATATACTCTTTACCTTTGATTTTTTTGATGCGAGTAAATTTCTTCATATGCCTACCTATTAGGCACATTATAATAAATACTTTTCGATAGGTGAAGATAGAAAAATTGAGAAAAATAATTGATTGTGCCTAATTTAGTGGGAACTCAGGTTATAATATCTTATGACTGCATGTTAGTTCAGCGGATTGTTGAAACTTTTTTATCGTGTATGCTAATTTATATTCACAAATCTTTCAGGAAAAAAAACTTAAAAATAGTTCTATGATATATTTCTTTTCCTCCTTTTCTCCTTTGGCATCGGCGTCACTTGGGAGCATCTTTGGAGATGCTCCACTTCTAATTCGAAATCTATTGCATTACCCCCACAATACAATAGTAAGTTACTTTTTAAATACAATCCCCTCATCTCTTAAAAGAAAAGAGTGTACACTCTTTGAAAGGAGACTCCAAAATATGGTACAGGTAACTAAAGGCAAGAATGTCGTCATAGAGACCTTTGACGCTGAATTTAAAGAATTCACAGCAACGGCAGCGCAGACAGATTTCACAATGGTAAACAAAGCCGGGGAGACAGCTCCGGAATACACCAGGGTGTATGTAGATAACGTAGAGGTTGCAACAGCAGATATCACCGTATCGTCAGCAACTCCTGCCGTGGTAACCATTCCAGCATGCTCAGCAGGACAGATAGTGCAAATATATATGCCAAAGGCCAAAAACGGCGCATACAGCGTCCAGCAGGCGATCCAGATGAAGGTATCAACAAAGACCATAGAGATAGCAGAGCTGGGCACGGATGCTGTCACCGTTGATGTGATACAGAGAGTCGGCGCGCTGAATATTGCTTTTGCCCAGGCAACAAATCACGACCTGATGAAGAAGCTCAATGACAATGCACAGAATGATTCTTACATGGTAATCGCAAAAAAGTACACAAATACAAGCCCTACAAGCTACCGTATATACAAGGAAGCCAGGGTCAACGAGATGAACGACAGCGTAGAAGCGGGCGGGATCGCAATGGAGACCTTCACGCTGACATTCAAACATCCTGTATCATTCAAGACGACATAAGGCGATACAATGGAAGAAAATATTGGCACTGAGAACAGGCCGGATCCCCAAAATTTAACCGAAAAATCCCATGAGACCGGCGCAGAAGCGCCGGAATCTCCGCAGGAGCAATCAGGATTGGTTGTTGTGCTGGGGGGACAACTCATCCGGTTAGAAGCTCTGGATGTCCAGGATTTCCTGTTGATAGACATAATCACCGGCGGCACACCTGCAGGCGCTTTAGATCGGGCAAGGGCAAAACAAAGTCTTATAAGTTCGGTCATATCCAGGAGCAAACTCACACCTGAACAGGTCGAGATAATGAAAAGTGATCCGCTCAGGACATATAAGGCTGTCGGCACGGCAATAACACAGGAACTGTTCGGAACAGATAGTTAAGCTGAAGCAGTAATCGCTGATTCCAATGAGCTTTGCCGAAATCAAAAAGCTTAAGGAACTTCTCAAAACCCTCCAGGGATCCGGGGAGGCAACAACCAAGATCAGGATGGAAGTCGGCAGGGCAATAGAAAAGATACAAAAGGAGCGCTCTGCTACACGGATGATGGAAGGCGCCGACGTTAGCCAGCCGCTTGGACTTCTTGAATCTTCTTATAAAAAGTCATCTCTCCTGGGTGAGAGATGGAAACCTCCATGGGACCCGACGTGGAACCCTTTACTTGAGGAAGAATTTCTGAATGAACACAAAATTCTGAATCCGAGAGCATTTGATATAAATCTTCATCGTGGGGCGTCACATGCTCTAACTGAATTGGAATCACCCGGAGGAAGATATTTCGGACTCAATGAGAGAACAAAAAACATCCTGGCAAATAAGTTGAATTACCGGATGAAACTGGAAGAGTCTTACGCCGGAGCTATCCGGATAGGTGATTCCACCGGGGCAAAAGTTATCGGGAAAAAGATAGAAACCCTGGATGAGTCGATCTACAGGATGGGTGCGACAGAATGGGATGCAGCAAAGGATATTCCGGAAGAATGGAAGGATACTTTAAAAGCATACTCAAAGCGGGATTTGTTTGAAGAGATGTCCGGACCTTACTTCACCGGAGGCAATGTTCATGGAGATCTTGGCTCAAACCTGTTGTCTTTTAAGGATCCGAAAAATATCCTGAATAAAGCCGCCATATTCACACAGAAACAGTGGCAAGACAGGGCGGCAGCACAGCAGGAACTGCAATTCATCAATAATTATCTCTTAAATCCCCGGACAGCGCAGGAATATGCAAAGAATGCTCCGCTGTCTTTCCTCAAATACTGGTCAGAGAAGGGCGGCATGTCTGGATTGCAGGAACACATGCGGGCGCTCAAGGCTGTTGATCGTACTGAAGATGAAGAGCTTTTCAGGGCGAAGTGGGGCGCACTGACAACGGTAAAAGATGTAAAGACCAGGAACTTCGCTTTCGCATCGCTGCGCGGGAAGGTCACAGAGCTCTGGGATCCCACCAGCCCGAAGATCTCGCAGGTAGGACTCTTCCAGGATGCAACGGGTGAAAAGATCAAGTTCACTATATGGAATAACCAGCAGCAGAATGTACAAAAAGTGGAAGTGGGAAAGAACTACTACTTCGGGAATGTCGCAAGCCAGGAGTGGCAGGGCAGATGGAATCTCAACGTCAACCAGTACTCAGCTATAGATGAAATAAAACCGATGCCGTTCAATACCGCGCCGCCGCTTATAGTGCCCGGAAGCAAGGTGGAACTCCGTGATTTTTCAAAACCGTATTCAATAGACGCCAAAAAAGGCACTATAACCTACACCACAAAGTCAGGGAAGATAGTCGAGATGCCGATCCAGCAAGCGGGCACAAAAGAACTAAAGAATGTCCGCATTGGAGATGAACCTGGCGACCTGGCTGCATTCTTACCATTCGCGGGATTACCGTTCCTGATGGGCAATGTAACAGGAGGCACGGCACAGATAGATTCACAGCAATCGATGCGAATGAATACGCATCCGCTTATACAGGAATCGCTCGCAGGAGCATATAACGATCTGGAAGAACTCGGAAATATCTGGTATCAGAATTTCGCTGACGTTTATGCAGACGATCTGGCAAGAAGCGAAGATTTCAAAAAGAAGGCAAAGGATGGTACTTTATCGCCGTATAGAAGATACCTGCCATTAGATATTGCATGGACCGCCCTGCAGGCGGTTGGGGCGGCATTAACTCCATTATCCTTCATAGATCAGGCTGCCTGGGGAAGTTATGCAGGGATTGGTGCAATGGGAGGTATTCGTAATGAAATTCAACCATCGAGCATTTTTGGGATAGAAGATCCATTATCAGCCCTTCTGACAGATATCGTTGCACAACCGACCAATTTAATAGGAATAGGCGCCGTCACCAGGACGAAGAAGTTGGCCAGGGGAATAGAAGGGTTGGGATTTACAAAACCGGGTTTCAAGTCGTTCCTTGCAAATGACTTCGGCGAGCTTGGGAAAACATCATGGGAAAAAGCCGGAAAGACACGTTCAGCATATGTGAATGAACTACTCAGTGAAACACCAGATGAAGAAAGGACGATAGACCGGCTCATGGCAGAGTATGATGCCAGGCCAATGAGTGCAGCTACAAAATCAAGACTGGAAGAATTGTCCAGCAAGTCCTACAATCAATTATCGATGTCCGGGAGATCTGAACTGGATGAACTGATATTCCAGGATACATTCCTGGGTGACAACATGCCAAAAGCGCCCATATCCTCCGCACAGGTTGAAACCGATAGGATTTCAGAAACGACAGTAGAGGAAATTATAGCCCGTCGTGAATCTCGCGGGGAAATAACAACTCCGGAACAAATCGAACATATCCGTGAATTGCAGCGCAAGGGTATAAAAGAAACAGCGGACTATCAGGCACGAAACGCAGATAAAAAGAAATTTTCATGGGTTAATTTAGGATTTGGTGTCGGAGCAGGGATCGCAGCGACTTCATCATTTTATAGTCTGGCAGAAGAAGAACAGGAAGCAAATAAGGAACAGGTCAGGCAGGCGCTGATGCCATCGGAAGAACAGGGCATTCTCGGAACCGCTGTGGATATACTGAATATGGACAGCTACATAGAAGGGGCAGCGATTTTGAACGCACAGGCGATGCTCACCGGAGATTCCAAACGATATGACTGGAAAGACCGGATAACCCCATCCATGGCAATGGGCATCCAGAACAGGGATACGAGTCTTTTCTCGTTGCGCGGCGCAGCAGGAACATTTTTGGATATATCGATTGCCCCGACCACTTACCTCTCGCTGGGTTCTGGCGCGGCGGTCAAGATCGGGTCAGTGGGCGGGAAAGGCGCAAAGGCACTGAAGCTGAGCAAGACTGGTGTTACAGAACTTGCAACCTTCACAAAAAAGTATGGTGAAGAGATGGGGACCCTGGAGTTCGCACACCATATAGAACAAAACCCGGCGTTCCAGAAGAAAGTCCTTGCAGCGGGCGGTGTTAACCTTCGCGGCTGGGGGCAGGAAGTGAATCTGATCCCTGGAAGTGTATTTAACCCGATTGGGGATGCAGCAAGAAAAGGCACGATGCAGTTCTCTCTGGAACATCCAGCAGCATTCAAGAAAGTGGTAGGGATGCAGGAGTATCTGGAAAACAAATTCGTGGTGAGGGCAGCGGTAAAGCGTCTTCCAAGATCATCCAGACTCCTTCCAATGGAAGCGGATTATGCCGAGAAAGCAATGCTTCTACCAAAGAAGGTCAGGTTCGATATTGCTCAGGGTACGGAAAGAGACATTGAACTGGCAAAAGAAGCAAGGAAAGCCTTCGGAGAGAACTATGAAGAGATTGTTTCTAACCTGATAGAAGCGCCGGTGACCCGCGAATCTGCGAAGCTCACCAGAGAGCAGTTGGCGATTGTTGAAGAACTCGAAGGATACAATAAAGGATTCGCGGCGCAGGAGAAGGAGCTTGGGCTGCTGGAAACTGAGATGTCGGGATATCTGAGGCACACTTTGACTCCCGATGCGAAAAAGTACCTGGAAAAGGGAGGCAGGAAAGTTTCGACAGAATTGTACACGCCGCTCTCCGTGGAAAATAAGTTCGGCACAAAACGAACAATAAAGGGAACAGTAGCGCAGATAAATGAGCAGGCACGAAAGGAACTCGGAATAGATTTTGATTACTTCGAAGCGAACCCCTTCAAGGCGACTTCCATCAGGAGAGCAGAGAGCGTCAAGGCAGTTGAGCAGGCAAAACTCTTGAAGTGGACTGTAGAGAAATACGGCGTTCCAGAAGAAGTAGCCCTGGCACAGCCTGATAAATACGTGCAGAGTTCAGTAGCTTATATAAAAGGGGAATGGCTGCCAAAACCAATCGCAGAAGACATTGAGAAAGAGTTCATGCAGAAGAACACCGGCACCGCGTTACAGGTTTATGATAAAGCGCTGAATGCATGGAAATATGGTGCAACGGTAACTCATCCCGCATATCATGCATCGAATGTGGTGGGCGGTATTTTCAATAACTGGTTAGCTGAGGTTGATCCGATATCCTATTATCGCAGCTCCAGGCTTTTGCTGGGCGGAGACAAGGACAGGGTCTTCACCACAGCGTTGGGGGAAAAATATTCAGGGCAGGAAATGCTCAAAATGGCTGGTGAATCCGGAATTCTCAGCCAGCCTGGCATGATGGACATTCAGAAACTCTCCTACGAGATAGCGGATACACATAAGGAGAAAGCTATAGAATGGGCAAAGAAGGGAGCAAATACCCCGATAACTCTGGCTCAATATGAAGAGAATTTCATCCGTCTTTCATTGTTTAACGACAGGATAATGAAAGGAGATACGATACAGGGAGCCAGGGCATGGGTATCGGAGTTCCAGTTCCAGTATTCGAAGGAGTCATTCACCCCATTCGACCGCGATTATATGAAACGCATGGTGCCATTCTATGCATGGATGCGCGGAAATATTCCGCTGCAAACGAGGCAAATATTTTATAATCCCGGAAAGTATGCGCAGTTCGGGAAGCTTACAAATGCAGCAGTCGGCGGCCAGGAGCTACCTCAATATGCCGAAGGAGATCTTACATGGATGTATCCATGGGATGAGTCCAATGGCACGTTCAATTATATGCGCACGCCTGCAACAGATCTGGATATATTTAACGATCCGCTATGGTACGGTGTGGGCGCCATTACTCCATTCGCAAAGTACCCGGCGGAAGAGGTTCTGGGCTTTAATACATATACAGGCAAGGATTTCGACCCTGATATGCCATGGTATAATCCGCAGCACAACGCAGCATCAAACCTGATAGCTGGGCGCACCGGAAGGGATGCTGGGGCGCTTTCGGATGTTTACGAAGACAGGAATGCAGGGAAACAAATAGCGAAATATCTTACCGGCACGGGTCAGGCTGCAACAAAGACAAGGAAGAAGAGCGATACAGAGATCCGGGATGCGTATAGGAAATATACGGGAAGGCCCAATGATTTCACATACGAACAGCGGCTGCAGCTAATGCAGAGGGACAACTGGGCAAGCGCACAGTCAGGAATATCAGGTGAGTTTGAACAGCTTCAGGGCGGGCATTTCTATCCTGCAGAACTTGGCGGAGCAGCCCTGCCGTGGAACTATATCACACAGACGCGGGAAGAGAACTATGAATGGCGCAGCGCCCAGAATTATATCGAAAACCTTCCGGAACGCGAACTTCAGCGGGAGGAGGCGTGGGGCAGGTTTGAAGCGGAATATTCTGGAGGCGTGGAGGAGATCAATGCGCGAACATTGGATAATCGCGGTCGTCCTGAGAATGAAGCCCAGAAGGAAAAGAAAAGATATGATCTCAGGAAGGCGGCTAATATAAAGATGTATAACCGGCAGTTGAATACTGTAAGGGCTGCAATACGCAGTGCTGAGAAGGATCTCAGGGGGGAGAAGAAGAAGGTAGAGGATGCCAGGGCGAAAGGTTACAGCGATCCAGCGTCAGAAGCGCAGATAAAAGTCATCGAGGCTGTGCTGGATGAGTACAGGGCGCTGTACGAGAAGGTATCAGGGCTGCAGGATACTGAGCAGGGGAAAGAGTTCGAACTGCCGGTGCAGGGAACTGACCTGTCTAGGTTCCAGCCTATGGACATCGGCGGGTATGACAGGTATGCTGTTCGCTACGGCAGGGGTACTGAACCTGCAAAATCGGAAGATATTGAGAAGCTGGTCGACCTCAAGAAAATCACCGCGTATTATGCGGCGATGAAGAGCTATGGGCCGGTGGTGGGTTTCAGGCCAGGGACTCCAGAAGATGTCAAGAACCGCATATTGATCACAAGGGATGAAAGATATGAGGAGCTTGTGCAGATAGCCAATACGCTCATTACAAGCGCGGGATGGGAAGGGATATCAGGCAAGAACTATATCGGGCCGAGGAATATTACTGAATTACGGGAGGTTGTTGAAGGCTCTACGCCTGAACCTGCCCCTGTAATAGGCGCAGGAGAGCAGCCTGCAGAGTTTTCAGAGCAGTCATCCTCGCTAGAGCCAAGGCAGGCTATGGAGTTCGATTACAATGACCCGGAGTTCAGGGAGGCAGTCAGGGAGATTGTCAATGAGACGCTGAGCGAGGGGATAATGACGGATTGAGCAACCATGCTTAGAAGAAAGCATGAAAATTCCTATGCCTCGTAGCTATGACAGCATGAATATCATGGGGAATGTAAAGGGAGTATGTTCTTAGTCTTATTTTCCTTTGGATTTCTAACTTGGAAACGTCAAAAAATTCTATGAGTTTGCGTTCAGAGTTCGCTGTTCAGGTATACAAAGATGAACTCCGCGGCATAAGTTTATATAATAAGTAACAAATATTATTTGAGTGCATGAAGTGGGATGATATAACTATGCAAGGAAAAAATCGCTTAAGAAAAAGTGATTTTTTATGCAATAGAATTGGACAAAATACTTTGAGGTGATCGAATGGAAATAAATCTATCAGATATTTGGACGGTTGCTGGCTTTCTAATTGGGCTCCAGTTTGCGGCATTTACTTGGAGGGTATCTCGGGAGATTGCAGTAGCGGAAAGAGGCGATATTAACTGGCTTCCTCCAGCAGACATCATGAATCTCATTGCAATGGTTATTACGTTTTTAGGAGTCTTTGTGCTACCAATAGTCGGTATTGAGAATCCTAACATCCCACGATTAGCGTTAGTTCTCTCCATCGTCCTTTTTGCAGGTTATCCTTTTGCTTTAGCTGGTCACTATGATCTCTATACCAAAGGGCCTCGCTCATATGCTTATGCAACGAAACACGAAAAAATAGCAGTGTTAGTTACGATTGTAGTCGCCATAATGTTATTAGGTCTTTCACTTTGGCGAATAGGTGTTTAATTAACGATGTGATGCTACCGTATTTAGTTTGTTTTACACTCTACACAATTTTATTTGTACCAATAACGTGCGTCAATGGTTATTTGTACGTTGTTGTACGAGCTAAATTAACAGAGAATGAGGCGCTTGCTTTCAGCTACTGTTATAGGGTTGTTTCGCAAGTTTACGTGTATGAACTCTTTATGAAACGAGCATAACGGGCTATATACGAAGTCTAGAGCGAAGCGACGGATTTGGCCGGGACAGCAACTTACCGTGGAGCTTATCTATTTGAAAATCCTTATTACTTTGGGGAATAAAATATGGCTAACCTGATAAAGGTAAAGTTTGATGAGAAAGAGATATGGATAGAATCAGAGGGAGAAGCGGCTGGAGCAGTAGCCCCCGAAAAGGTAAGTGTAATAGGTAAAGCAGCAGAGAAAATTAAAATTATTCCCTTTGAGGAAGTTTCTGATACTATAAAGGCATATTGTACAGCGCTTGTTAAGACATTTAAGGGATTAGAACCTGAACATTCCCCTAACCGGATAAACGCAGAATTCGGTCTAAAGCTCAGTGGTGAGGGTAATATCTACGTAGTCAAATCAACTGCCGAATGCAGTCTGAAGATTATGGTTGAATGGCAGATAAAATGAATGTTGAAGTAAGAGATGTAGAGCAATATTTGCTCAAGATTCTCCAGCCGGATAAGGAAGATATAAATGGCACGGGATTCTTTTGCCATCCTGCGGGATATATTCTTACGTGTTATCATGTTATTGAACCACATTTAAATGCTCGTATAAACGAAGTTAATGTTATTTATGAGAGTGAAAAGCATCGGACTCAGATATACAAAGATTACTGCATTAAAGAGGCTGATATAGCAGTCCTCAAGCTTATTGAACCGCTACAATCACTGAAATATCTTCCACTAGATGTCCATAATCTTTGGGATATTGATGATAAAATCTATAGCCTTGGCTATCCCGTAGGATATTTCGAGAAGCCAGGCATACCTATCAATGGTTCAGTTGGTGGTCCCACCATAATTGAAGACATTAGTGTTATACAGATTAGCGGTCTTAATTTAAGTAATGTAGATCATGGTTATAGCGGAGCACCAGCCATAAACCTGAAGAATAAAAAGGTTATCGGTCTTATCTATGCACGATACCAACCTGCACAAGCCTTCTTTGTTCCTTTGACAGAGCTGTTAAAGCGATGGCGAGAACTAAGGGATTTTCATGATGTTTTAAAAAAAATCCGTTTGAAAATTGCTCAAAAAGCGCAAGAAGAATTAAATAAAAAATTGAGAGATAGCAAGTTCATTCCTCTTAACCTTGAATGCGGCACTATTCCAAGGGAACCAGAGGAGATGGAGCAAGCAAGGGGATGGGTTCATGGACGCAAATGGGAAGATTTTGAATTAGAAACACTTCTCTCCTCCCAGAAGTCTTTCATACTAAGTTCGTCAGTTGGAACAGGTAAGACCATCTTTTTCCATTGGTTGATTACACAACTAATTGATGCGGAAACTGTTCCCATCTTTATGCCATGTGCAGAATTTGAAAGGATAAATCCACGAAATTGGAATGAGTTCAAAGAACAATTAATCTCGGATTTTAACCAGGACTTCTTAAAGATTGATATAGAATATTTTTTAGATACCAGCTTCCGAAGTAAAAAAATCCTCTTCCTCTTTGATGGTTTAGACCAGATAAAAGGAGTTGATTATTCAAATTTAGCAAAAAATATCTTTAAGATTGCCTTTCTTAATCGGGTTATTATCAGTTCCAGATCCTCATCAGTTATCTCCTTAGAATCCGAACGTGATCTCCTCTTCCTGAGATTAAGACCCTTCTCCGCAGAAGATGAGACGCTGTATTTTGCCAATGATTACGAAAAAGCCAGAAGCATATCCATGTTTGCTCCCGATTTAATCCGAATTCCAATGCTTGCATACATGGTGAAAACGCTTATCAGAGAAGGCAAGGCTATCAATATTTTCAACAGGGCTGATATTTACACTCGCTTTCTGGACCATATCGTATACCACCATGATCCTAATATCCCTCTCTCATCCGAAAGGGTTCAACTAACGGAGAATATCAAAAACGCGCTTAAGCGTATTTCCTTTGATGCCCTAAACTTAGAAGAACCACAGATTCAGAAGATATCTATAAGCCTTTATTCGCAGAGGGACTTCGGAATACCTGTAGACGAGTTAGCAAGGTTTGGTCTTGTTAACCTCGTATTGGAAAGGGGCGATGTTATCCAGCACAGCCTTTTCTTTACTCACCAGTCATTTCAGGAGTTTCTCGCTGCTCAGTATATTAATGAGGATAAGGACTGGATTGAGGGAGTAATTAATGAGAAGTGGTCACCGAAATGGAAGGAGGTTATTAAATTCTTAGCTGGCATTAGAGGCCAGGAAATTGTTGAGAAGATTTATTCTAAAGATAAAAAAGATAATATCATTTATTCCCACCTTTTTCTGGCAGCCGAATGTCTGGCTGAAGTAAGAGATGTAAGAGGAGGGATAAAAGAAGAGATAAATCGAAAGGTAAGAGAATTAATTAAGATAGAACCATTCAGGTTTGATGCGATATCTGCATTACGATTTCTCGGGGAGATAACAAGCCTTAAATTACTACTAAGGGATTCGGATTCGAGTGTGCGTGAGGCTGCTGTGGAAGCATTGGCTACACTGAAGGACAGGGTAACTGATGAGGTGATAAAGGAGATTGCTGATCGGTTATGGGAATACGATTGGAATGTGCGTAAGGCTGCTGTGAAAGCACTGGCTGCATTGAAGGACAGGGTAACTGATGAGGTGGTAAAGGAGATTGCTGGTAGGTTACAACATGACAATTATTTGGTGCGTAGTGCCGTTGTGGAAGTACTGGCTACACTGAAGGAAAAGGTAACCGATGAGATGGTAAAGGAGATCGCTGGTAGGTTACGGGATGATGATTGGAAGGTGCGTAGGGCTGCTGCAGATGCCCTGACTGCGTTGAAAGAAAAGGTAACCGATGAGGTGGTAAAGGAGATTGCTGGTTGGTTACAGGATGACAATGAATCTGTGCGTGAGGCTGCTATGGAAGCACTGGCCGGGTTGGAGGACAGGGCAACTCATGAGGTGGTAGAGATGATGGAGATGGCGGGAACCTTCTTCGAGGATAGGGTAACTGATGAAGTGGTAAAGGAAATGGCTGGTAGGTTACGGGATGACGATGAAGAGGTGCGAAGGGATGCTGTGAATGCACTGGCTGGGTTGAAGGACAGGGTAACTGATGAGATGATAAAAGAAATCGCTGGTAGGTTAAGGGATGATAATTGGAAGGTGCGTAGGGCTGCTGTGGAAGCACTGGCTGGGTTGAAGGACAGGGTAATTGATGAGATGGTAAAAGAAATCGCTGGTAGGTTACAGGATGACGATGGGGGGGTGCGTTGGACTGCTGTGAGAGCACTGGCTAAGTTGAAGGACAGGGTAACTGATGAGATGGTAAAAGAAATCGCTGGTAGGTTACGGGATGAAGATGTAAATGTGCGTAGGGATGCTGTGAGAGCACTGGCTAAGTTGAAGGACAGGGTAACTGATGAGATGGTAAAGGAAATCGCTCATAGGTTACGGGATGACGATATACTTGTGCGTAGGACGTATGCTATTGAAGCATTGGCTGTGTTGAAGGACAGGGTGACTGATGAGGTAGTAAAGGAGATTGCTGGTTGGTTACAGGACGACAATGGATTTGTGCGTGAGGCTGCTGTGGAAGCACTGGCTGTGCTTAAGGAAAAGGTAACCGATGGGATGGTAAAAGAGATCGTCGGTAGGTTGCGAGATACCAAAGAATTTGTGCGTGGAGCCGCTATGAGAACACTAGCTGCGTTGAAGGACAGGGTAACTGATGAGGTGGTAAAGGAGATTGTTGATCGGTTACGAGATGATGATTTACTTGTGCGTAGGGCTGCTGCTGTGGAAGCATTGGCTGCGTTTATGGACAGGGTAACTGATGAGGCGGTAAAGGAGATTGCTGGTTGGTTACGGGATGATGATGTTGTGCGTAGGGCTGCTGCTGTAGAAGCACTGGCTGAGTTGAAGGACAGGGTAACTGATGAGGTGGTAGAGGAGATTGCCGGTAGGTTACGGGATGATAATGGGCATGTGCGTGCAGGCACATATAGAACTTTAAAAATCTTTTATGAATCAGGTATCCCATTGCCTCTCGAAAAGAATTTTGTAAATAATTCAAACCTTTGAAAAAAGATAATTCGAAATTTCAACCGAAATAGAGCGAAGAATCGAGATGCTGAGAGGAAGTTTTTGATAGGAAGATGTGTGGGCAACATTCTTACGATTTAGATTCATTCCAAGGTGATCGTAGGACTTGACTTCATTTTGAATTGTGAATTTTTATGATTTTCTTCAAAATCAGCATATACAGGAGGGAAGGAGACGCAGCTCATGGTTTTTCCTTTTCAAATCCTATGCTATCCATCCACAAAGCTGGATGATGCTTTGCATATGGTTCTTGTGACTCCATACTGGCTGTTTCATTGCGGTCTATGAGTGCAATGTTGTATACTTGATCTACCCATACCGTCATGATTCGCTTGGATTATATAAAAATTCAATTAAACAATTTCTGAACAACCTTCCAATTCCAAAATAGATTGAAGAGAGGATATCAAAACACTATCCAATTCATTATTCTCAA
>Ga0172375_10004500_pt1 | contig 20550 bp, 20 predicted proteins | sample LakKiv1m_FD_114537 | JGI IMG/M metagenome (GOLD analysis project Ga0172375, IMG submission 114537) | Freshwater microbial communities from Kabuno Bay, South-Kivu, Congo - kab_092012_11.1m | ecosystem: Environmental > Aquatic > Freshwater > Lake | place: Democratic Republic of the Congo...
GCAGTGACGATTGAGGAAAAAAAGCTTCCGCGGTTCAATAGTCTGATCCATAAACGGCAGGAGTTATTATGTAAAGAAGAGTTTGCCGATACAATTTGTAAAATTAAAAAAGAGAAGGATTTGAATATATTGCTTATTGCGCGGGTGGAGGCTTTCATCGCAGGCAAAGGGCTAAAGGAAGCTTTGGCGCGTTCATTCGCATATGCCCAGGCCGGTGCAGATGCGATCCTGATACATTCACGTCTGCCGCATTCCGGACAGATCCAGGAGTTTGTCCGGCATTGGCATAATCAGGCTCCCTTAGCAGCCATTCCGACAACTTACTATAAAGCCACTCTCAAGGAACTTAAGAGGATGGGAATTAAGATGGTGATTTATGCTAACCATGGAATTCGCGCAGCAGCTAAGGCTACGGAATCGGCTTTACACAGAATTATGAAAGACGGAAGATCCGCTGCGCTGGAGGGAAAAATCGCCTCTTTGGAGGAGGTTTTTAGGCTACAACTTCCCTTAAAAGAGAAAAGGCGTTAATTTGTGAGATGTCTTTCAGAAAGAAGAATGCTTAACTCTGAAGATTTCTGGGAAACCATGATTAAAAACCGGATAAAATTTTTCTCCGGTGTGCCCTGTTCTTTATTAGCCGATGCTTTGAAAAATCTAAATAAATACCCGGATATCAAATATATTACGGCAACCAAAGAGGATGCGGCATTGGCAGTGGCCAGCGGAGCAAGTATTGCCGGCGTGCCGTCAGGGATCCTGATCCAAAATTCAGGATTAGGGAATATCGTTAACTGCCTTTCTTCTTTAAATCTTATTTATAAAATCCCGGTACTCTTAATTATAACTTGGCGCGGGTATTCCGCAGGGGATGGGCCGGAGCACCGTCTTATCGGCAAGCACACCAAGAGTATCCTCGAGCTTTTGGGGGTTCCCGCCTATGTTTTAAACACAAAACATCAGCTTACCCTGGCGGTCAAATGCATGAACAAAATGCATATTCCCGTTGCCGTGCTCGTAAAAGAGGGATCGCTCTTATGAATTACCGCCAAGCGCTAAATGAAATTATTGTTTCGCTTAGAGATAAAGATATCGCAGTGTTTAGCACCGGAAGAATCTCCCGGGAAGCTTTTTTTCTGAGGGATCGTCCGGCAAACTTTTATATGTTGGGATCAATGGGTATGGCGATCTCTTTTTCCCTGGGGATCGGGATTACATATTCTTCCCGAAAAGTAATAGTTATCGATGGCGACGGAGCGGCGTTTATGAATTTAGGCGGGTTAGCGATGGCCGGCTGCAGCCAGGTCAAAAATATTATCCATATCGTTCTGGATAACGGAGTTTATGCTTCTACGGGTGGGCAGAGTTGTATTTCTTCGCGCCTGGATCTGTGCGCTTTTGCCCGGGCAGCAGGATACCGCAGGGTAAAAACGGCAAAAAATCGGTTAAGCTTACGTACTTTTCTTAAAAGCGTAAAATCTTCTTCAGGGCCGCAATTCCTAAGAGTAAAGATTAACCGCGAAGAAGGAATATGGCCTGATCGCGTTACTCTTACCCCGGAGCAAATTGCCGGACGCTTGCGGAGTTTTCTGCAGAATGGAAAAAGAAGATGAAGGCAATTATTGTTGCTGCCGGTAGAGGCAGGAGAATGCGGCATTTTACGAAAGATACCCCGAAGTGCCTGCTTCAGGTAAACGGTAAACCGCTTTTATACTACCAGGTTAATGCCTTGCGTAACAATGGGATCCGCCAGATCGTCATTGTTATCGGGTACCGGCAAAAACAAATTATTGATTACTGCCGTAAAAATTTCTTGGATTGCGCTTTTACTTTTGTTTTTAATCCGTTTTATGAAACGACGAACAGCTTGGTTTCCATGTGGTTTGCGCGTGCGTTTTTGAAAGCAGGATTTGTTTATCTGCATTCAGATATCTTGTTTGACCCGAAGATACTTTCTAATATCTTAAAAGATAAACGCAGTATCGTCATGGCCGTTGAGGGCAAACATTGCGACCGGGAGGACTTAAGGATAACGATGCATAAGGGGACCCTCAGGCAGATCAATAAGCGTATTCCACTTTCTCGCGCTGATGGAGAATTTATCGGAATCGCCAAGTTTAGCAAAAAGGCAGCAGCGTTGTTGCCGGATCTTCTTGAACAGTATGTCCTGCAAAAAAAATTTTCTTATTGGTTTGAGCTAAGCTGGGAAACTCTTATCCAGCAGTCGCCCATTTTCATATCTTTAATTAATGATTTCCGCTGGATCGAAATCGATACTCCCCAAGACTACCTTAAGGCGCGTAAATTTTTTCAGTAAATGAAAATGCCACCTGTGATAATGATTATGTTGGATCAGATCCGCGGCGACTCTCTGCCCAGGCACGCTGTTTTTCAAAGGTTTAAAGAAAAAGGGATTTTTTGCCCTGCGATGGTTTCTTATGCCCCTTATACTTCTGCCTCGCTGTATGCGGTAATGACCGGAATATACGGCTGTCGTAACGGAATGAATGCTTATTACGGCGCCCGGAGTTTTAAAAAGGAAACCTGCCGTACCTTGGCTGAATACCTGCGGGCAAAGGGATTTTTTACGCGCGCAGATATCGTTAATCCCGTACTTATCCCGCATCAGGGGTTTAATGAGGTTTCACAATATGCTGAGCCATGCGATAATTTGGCCGGCCGGCATATCGAGATCCTGGAGTCCTTGCCCAAGAAAAAGAATCTTTTTGTTTTTTTAGGCTGCGGCATAGTCCATGAAGAGATGGTAAAGAATGTGACGCAAAGATATCAGGATTTTGATAATGAATATTTCGGCCATGCGCAACGCAACCGCCTGCAATATGAAAGTTACGTTGCCAAGGCCTGCGATTATCTGGAAAATATTCTGGATTACCTGAATAAGCATGATCTTTTTAAGCAGGCTTTAACGGTAATATTTACTGATCATGGGGTGGGGTTAGGAGAGAGGCCCGGAGAAAAGACTTATGGGGTTTACCTTTATGACTATTCAATTAAGAACTGGGCGTATTTTTATTGTCCTGGATTGCCGGAGCGTAATTATCAAATAGAAGAGCTTACCCGCAGCGTGGATATTATGCCTACGGTTTTGGAGCTATTAAATATTCCTGTTTCTCGCAGGCATATGAGTATGGATGGGTCTTCGGTTTTACCTTTATCAGGCGGCAAGCAAGATGACTTACGGATTGCTTTTAGTGAAACCGGCGGGCTGGATGGTCCGTATCCTTCGCCGCACTATCCGAATATCGCGGCGTTACGGAATAAGGAATGGAAATTGATCTATAACCTGCAAACGAGGCAAAAAGAAATATATCATATCGCAGTTGATCCTGAAGAGACTAAAAATTTAAGCGGCAATAATCTGCCTATCGAAGAAGAACTCTGGGCAAAATTAACCCCTTATCTTCAGCAAGCCAAGCCTCTTTGTGATGATCCCGTTATTATGCGGGAGTATCAAAAGCTCGGTTATTTGCCGGAAGCGTAATATGAACGATAAACCGAATATCATCTTTGTTGTGCTGGACGGTGTAGGGGCACAGGGTCTTTCTTGTTACGGGAACCATCAAAAAACCAGTCCCCGGCTGGATGCCTTTGCCAAAGATTGCCTGCTTTACCGCAGGGCATTTACGCCAGCCAATAATTCCAATTCCTCCCATACTTCACTGCTTACCGGATTATACCCAAAAGAGCACGGCACAACCGCCAACCAGCCTTTTTTTATGAAGCAGGATTTTTCTCTTGCGCCGTTATTACGTAGCGCCGGATATGCTACCTGTATGATCAACCCGGTATATTTATTATCCGATTATTTTGGGCATACTTTCGGGTTCGATCAGGTATTTCAGATGTGGCAGCTTCTAGAGCAGGGGTGTGATGAAAACATTTTTTTTGACAGCGATTTTAATAAATTATCGGGTAATGGTAAAATCTACGACTGTTTTAAGCGCCTTATGCATCCTAGAAAAAGTGGCCCGACTTTAGTTTCGATGATTAACCTGGTCTACTCCCGTATGTTTGACATTTATAAGAGTTCGGAGCATGCCACTAAAAAAGCAGTTGATATAGCAATACAAGTATTGAAGCAAAAAGGTACGTCTCCAGTTTTTTTATATCTTGTCCTTTTGGAGGCGCATGAAGAGTATAATCCTCCTGCGCATAGCCGCAGAAAATTCAATATCCCCCGTAAACTTAAATCTTGTCATCAGCTTGACCATTATACCGGCAAGAGCAGGCTAGATCTGGCACAGTTCAGCCAGCAGAGAAAAATGTATGAAGCGGCGGTTTATTACCAGGATAGCCAGCTGGGAAGGCTCTTGGATTATCTCTCTACTTCCGGAGTAGGCGATCGTTCTTTAGTAGTTATTACCGGAGATCATGGAGAGCATTTCGGCGAAAAAGGGCATTGCGGTAACTTGGCCAGTCTATATAATGAAATCATTCATGTCCCGCTTTTGGCTAAATATCCGGCAAGTGTATCTATAAAGCCGGGCGAGAATAATGACTTAGTGCAAACAACCGATATTCATGCTACCATTTTAGATTTAGTCAGGCTCCCGGCCAGCAATAATTCTTTTTCTCTATTGGGGCAAAAAAAGAGGAACGCGGCTTATTCCCAGATGCTGCCACAGGATATTATATTGCGCACACTGGCAAAAGATAATATCCAGCTTGAGGCTGCTGCTTTGCGGCAATTGAGTCAAGAATTACGTTGTATCATTACTCAAGAGGGATGGAAATATATTGTTTCTCCGGAGAGCCAGTGGCTCTACGATTTAAACGCTGATCCGTATGAGGAAGTCGATTTATCCCAAGAGGTTAAATACAGCGAGATTAAAAATGCAGCAGCGGCCTTATTAACGGGATTTTTTTCAGGCAATCGATGAAGACAGAAAAAATTAAGATCCCCGTTTTATCCATCTCTCGACTTAATGTTTTTGGTAACATGCGGTTTATCTGTGCCCTAAGCAAGGCATTTTTTTATGATCTTCTCTTGAGGATAAAAATTACTCCCAGAGATATTTTTTTGGCAGGAGATCAGAGCCAGTTTCAGGATAAGGTGCATTATCAGCCAGCTTTCTACGGAAGACTGGAAAAAGCAGCCAAGTATTTACAGTTTGAGAAAGATGATGTTTTTGTAGATTTAGGTTGCGGGGAAGGCCGGGTTGTATGTTTTATGGCTACTTTCCCCATAAAAAAGTGTATCGGGGTGGAGCTAGAAGCAGAGTTTTTTTTCCGTGCCCAGCAAAATGCTTTATGTATGCGTGGTAGAAAAGCGGAAATAGAAATCATACATCAGGATGCCGCCTTGTTTAATCCCTGTGCAGGAACAATATTTTATATTTATAATGCCTTTGGCAGAAGAACCCTGGAGGCAGTAGTAGAGAACATTAGGGAGTCTTTGAAGAGTAAGCCGCGTAAGTTACGTATTATTTATTATAATCCCGTGTATGGCGAGGTGCTGGACCAACAGGATTGGTTGCATCGCGAAACAAGTATTGAAAATAAAAGATGCATTGTTTGGGGTAACGGAGAGAGTATTACTATCAAAAAAGATTTCCTACTGGAAAATTTTGAATTAAAAGAAGCTGTCCTGGATGGCAACCTTTTTACTTTTAAATCTACGGGTTTGTGTATGTATCCTTCTTTTAAGGAGGGGGATAAGGTGACGGTAAAAAGCAGAAAGCCAGAGGAGTTTACGGTTGGGGATATTGCGGTGTTCAGGCGCAGCGGTAATTTATGCGCGCACCGGGTTATTCGGACAGGAGTAGGTCAGTCAGGTCCTTATATCGTTACCCAACCGGATGTTCTGTTAAATAAGGAGGATGGTTTAATTTTTGAACCGGATATATTAGGCGCCGTGATTAGCGTTGAACGCAATGGAAAATTGTTTGAGGGATTTAAAAAGAAATATTCCTGGATACAAAGAATAACGGTATTTGTGTATTTGCTCTGGTGTATTTTTATGCGTCAGCTCGGATTTTTGATCAAGAAAATGTTTCGGCGCGAGCTTAATCTATAGCCGCAGAAAGGCAGCTTTGAAAAAGAAATTTAGAGAAATTATTGTCCGGCTGCTTAAGTTAAATAATGCCCCGCAAGAGATTGCCTTAGGGGCTGCCATCGGTGTTTTTATTTCGATTCTGCCGTTATATGGCCTGCATACTTTATTGGTAATTATTCTGGCGGTGCTGGTTAAACCGGCAAACAAGATTGCCATGTTCCTGGGAACAAACTTTTCCTTGCCTCCCACGCTTCCTTTTATTACTTGGGCTGCGTATGAAATCGGCCGGGCGGTATTAAAGGGGAGGTTTGACCCGATAACTTTCGAAACCTTTAAAAATATTACCTGGCAGAAGATTGTCAGTCATTATCAGCCGTTATTTATCGGCAGCCTGATTTTAGGGACAATTTGCGCGGTTCTTGCCTATATAATCACCTATTATCTAGTAAAAAGATTTAAAGATAAAAGGGCCGCTGCGCAGTAACTGCCTCGATATTTCAGGATTAAAGAACCTTCCGTTATGCTTTAATCACGCCATGGATATCAAGATCCGTAAGTTTGAATTGAAAGATAGGCCGGCGATCCGGAAAATCAGCCATGATACCGCTCTAATGGGGGATTCCGCCGCTCTGTTTTTTGACGGGGAAGAGATTATTTCCGATGCCTTGACCCTTTATTTCACTGATTACGAGCCGGAGTCTTGTTTTGTGGCGGAAGCGGATGCAGGAGTAGTCGGTTTTTTGCTGGGGGCAAAGGACAAGTTGTCCGCGGATAAAGTCTTAAGGGCCAGAATCTCACTCGGATTGTTCTGGAAAACATTGAAAAACGGTACCTGGTTAAAAAAGAAAAACCTTATATTTCTGGCTGGTTTTTTGAGAGAGCTGATAGGTGGGGGGTTTCGCGATCCGGATTTTAGCCGCCAGTATCCGGCGACCTTGCACATTAATATTCAGGCAGACAGCCGCGGGGCGAATATCGGCTCCCAACTGATGCGTGCTTATCTGGATTATCTAAAATCAGAAAATATCCGCGGAGTGCATTTAGCAACCATGTCGGAAAAAGCCGCCAATTTTTTTTCCCAACAAGGGTTTAGTTTGTTATATAAAGGTAAGCGCAGTTACTTTAGAAGCGCCTTGCATAAAGATGTTCCGCTCTATATTTACGGTAAGAAACTGTAGTTTTTTCGTTTAATTTTACGCTATTCTCGCCCTTGTTTTTTTATTGACAAAATATTGAAAAAGTAATAATTTTATACTTATTAATTATATAATTATAGGGACGGTTCTCAACGCAAAGCTAAACTGTCCCCTTCTAGGGGACACTTTTGCTTCAGCTTGAGAACCGTCCCTAACTAGAGGAGGGAAAAGATGAATACCGGCCTGACTGCAATCAATGAAAAGGTCCAAAAGGAAAGTCTGTTTATCCGCGCTCTTACCGCGGAGATCGGTAAGGTTATCGTCGGCCAGAAATATTTAATCGAACGGTTATTGGTAGGCTTATTTGCCAACGGCCATATTCTAGTAGAAGGAGTGCCCGGATTAGCCAAGACCCTGGCGATTAAAACCTTAGCGCAAACTATCAGCACTAAGTTCCAGAGAATACAATTTACTCCTGACCTATTACCCGCGGATTTAATCGGTACGCTTATCTACAACCCCAAAGAGGGTGTATTTTCAACCAAGAAGGGGCCGATTTTTTCCAATGTAATTTTGGCGGATGAGATCAACCGCGCACCGGCAAAGGTGCAAAGCGCGCTGCTTGAGGCAATGCAGGAAAGACAGGTGACCATCGGAGAAAATACCTTTAAATTGGATGATCCGTTTTTAGTGATGGCCACACAAAACCCTATTGAGCAGGAAGGTACTTATCCTTTACCCGAAGCGCAGGTGGATAGATTCATGCTGAAGATCAATATTACCTATCCGGATATTACAGAGGAGCATGAGATCTTGAAACGCATGGCTTTTACCGATCGCAAAAATGCAGTAGAAAGAATAGTTTCTCCGCAGGATATCATCCGGGCGCGCAGTGTGGTGGATGAAGTCTATATGGATGAAAAAATAGAAACCTATATCCTGAATATTGTTTTTGCCACGCGCGAACCGAAAAAATATAAGCTGGATGAGTTAAGTGGCCTGATCCAGTACGGCGCTTCTCCGCGGGCAAGTATTTATTTGACGCTGGCAGCCAAGGCCTATGCCTTTATCCAAGGAAGGGGTTATGTTACCCCACAGGACGTCAAATCCATCGGCCCGGATGTGTTAAGGCACCGGGTGATTGTCAGTTATGAAGCGGAAGCGGAAGAAAAAACCTCGGATGATATTATCAAGAAGATATTTACCGATGTAGAGGTTCCTTAAAATTCAATAGATGATTCCTAAAGATGTTTTAAAAAATATCCGCCGCATCCAAATTACGACCTCGCGCATGGTCACGGATGTGTTTGCCGGGCAGTACCAGAGCGTGTTTAAAGGCAAAGGTATGGAGTTTGAGGAGGTGCGTGAATACCAGCCCGGAGACGAAATCCGGGCAATTGACTGGAACGTTACCGCCAGGATGGGCAATCCTTATATCAAGAAGTTTGTCGAGGAGCGGGAGTTGACGGTCATGCTGCTATTGGATATGTCGCCTTCTTCCTTTTTCGGCACCCGCAATCAGCTGAAGATGCAGCTGGCGGCAGAGGTTTGTTCGGTTCTGGCGCTGGCAGCGATAAAGAATAATGACAAGGTAGGTTTTATCGCTTTTACCGACCGGATCGAGAAGTTTATCCCCGGCCGCAAAGGCCTGCGCCATGTCTTACGCATTATCAGCGAAGCGTTGTATTTTAAACCCGCGGGAAAAGGCACGGATATTAAGGCGGCTTTGGAGTATTTGAATAAAATTACCACGCGTAAGACGGTAACCTTTGTTATCTCCGATTTTTACGCTTCCGATTTTAAGCAGATGTTGGCGGTCAGCAACAAGCGGCATGATATCGTGGCGATTACGGTTACTGATCCCAGGGAGCAGGAGTTAAGCGATGTGGGGATAATAAGGTTAGAGGATCTGGAAAGCGGCCGCAGTTTTATGGTGGATACCTCAGATGCCCGGCTGCGAAAAAGATACAGTGAAAACGCTCACCAAAGAGAAGCAGAAAGAAATAAACTTTTTCGTTCGATTGGAGTGGATAATATTGACGTGCGCACGGATATGCCCTACGCGCAAAGCTTGTTTAAGTTTTTTAAAACGCGGGAGAGGAGATTGAGGATAAGATGAAGAAGAAGATTATTATTTTGATAACCGTGATAATTTTGCTGGCCCTTGCCGGATTGTTTCTAGCAAAAAACAAATTTTGTTTTACCAAAATTAACCAGAAGTCAGCCTGGACCGACCAGATGCAGCTGGAGTATGCCAATACCTTATTGGCAAAAGGTTTAGCCGAAGACGCTGCGCAGGCATTCGCGGTTTATATCGATAAGGCCCGGGTGGACAAGAAGGAATTAGCCGGCGTATGCAACAAGTTAGGCAATATTTACATGGATCTTAAGCAATACGAGAAGGCGCTCGGCTGTTATTATCGCAGCGAAATGCTTAATCCTGGCGCTGACTATAAGCAGGAGATGAACCAGAAGATCGTGGCTGCCCTGGAAAACCTAGGCTTAAGCGAGCAGGCGCGGTACGAGCTGGAAAGCCGCACCTCGATTAAGCCGGTTGGTCCTAAAAATCCCCAGGTCGCCGTGCGTATCGGTAAAAGAGAGATCTCCAATGAAGAAATAGAGGCCTTGATGAACCGGCTGCCGGAGCAGGTAAAAAAGTCGCTTAGTGAGCCGGATGCAAAATTAAGATTCGTCAAGGAATACGTGGCTAGCGAGGTGCTCTATGATAAGGCAAAAATGCTGGGTTTGGATAAAACCCCGGAAAACCGAGCGGCGGTGGAGGATTTTAAGAAACAGCTGGTTTTACAGCAGTTGATCAGCGACGAAGTGCGTAAAGAATTGAAGATTACTCCTGAAGATTTGATGTTGTATTATAAAGCCAATAAGGATAGATACAGTACTCCCGAAAGAGCCAAGGTGTCCTACCTTGAATTAAGCAATGCTTCTAAAAGCGATGAAATGAGCGCGGCGCTTAAACAGGGGAGGGGTAAAAAAATCACGCAGTGGATCCAGGCTGGTTCAGTTTTTTTATCGGAGGAGTTGGGCGAATCAAAAGAAGCGGTGGAAGGTATCTTAAAACAGAACAAAGGCGGCATTGCCGGCCCGGTAAAGATCAAGGATAAGCTGTATATGTTTATCGTCGATGAAAAAGAGCCCAGGAAGGAACCGACATTTGAAGAGGTAAGGCAGCAGGTAGCTAATGAATATCGGATGCAAAAAGAGCAGCAGATTGTGAGAAACATGCTGGATAAGGCCCTTGAACAGCAGGAGATCGAGATTCTTTATCAGCCAAAACCAAAAGCGGAAAATGAAAACTCTTCCAAATAGAGCTTTTATTATTATATGCGGGATTTTTATTCTGGCCGGAGTATTTGGCTGCGCTCAGAAGAAAGAACCGGTTGGCCCGATTACTGTTAAGGCTGGCGCGGACAAAGACGTTGTCGCTATCGGAGATAAAATAAAATACAGTATTATCATCACCAAGGACAAGGATGTTGAGGTAGAGCCTCTGGCGTTTGGCCAGGACCTGGGTAATTTTGCGATCAAGGATTTTGGCTCTCAAAGAAGTGTTTCTTTCAATAAGGAAAAAATATCCCAGTGGTATCTTCTGGATACTTATGTAACCGGCAAGAGCAGTATTCCTAAGGTTACGATTAAATATAAACGCAAACAGGATAAGGATTGGCGCCAGATCGAGGCTCCGGAGGTTACGATAGAGGTAAAGAGTGTTTTGGAAAAAGCCGTTTCCAACGCGCAGATGCGGGATATCCGGGGTCCGGTAAGTTTATCGGGATTACTTAACAAGTATTTAGTTTTCGCGGTCCTGGCGGTTTTCGCGGCCCTTGGCGTATTGGCCAGGTATTTTTTGCTGAAGAGCAAAAAAGCAGGATTTATCCCTAAAAAACCCGCGCATGAAATAGCCTACAGTCAATTAGAAGCCTTAAAGAAAAAGGATTATATTACCCAAGGCAGAATTAAAGAATATTATACCGAGGTTTCCGATATTATCCGGCGCTATCTTGAAAATAGATTCATGCTTAAGGCCCCGGAGATGACTACGGAAGAGTTTTTGGCGCGCGCCCGGGATGCGGCGGAATTAAGTAATGAACAAAAAAATTTACTTAAGGAGTTTCTACTTTGCTGCGACCTGGTGAAATTCGCCAGATACGCGCCTGGCGCGGATGAAATGACTGCTATTTTTGATTCGGCCAAACATTTTATCGACCAGACTAAAATTAATGAGCCTGCATAACCCGTTAGTCTTAATTTTAATTCCAATTATTATCCTGTTATTCTGGTATAAACAGAAAAAACAGGCCGCGGAATCCGGATTTAAATTTTCTTCCGGGGATCTGGTGGGAAACTTAAAAAGTTCTTTCAAACTTCGCTTAAGCCGTAATCTGGTTTATCTAAGGATGCTGGCGATTATATTGCTCATCGCGGCCCTGGCGCGGCCGCAAACTCCGGTTGCCGATTCCAAGATCCAATCAGAAGGTATTGATATAGTTTTGGCTTTGGATTGTTCAACCAGTATGCTTGCCGAGGATTTTAAGCTTGGCGGCCAGCGTCAGAGCAGGATCGAGGTAATTAAGAATGTGGTCAAGGATTTTATCAGAGGCAGGAGGAATGACCGCTTAGGGATCGTTGCCTTTGCTGCCCGGGCCTATACGGTTTGCCCCCTGACCCTGGATTATGGATGGCTATTGGATAATCTGGATAGGGTCAAAACCGGGTTGATCGAAGACGGTACGGCAATCGGATCCGGTATCGCTACCTCTTTGAACCGGCTGAAAGATTCCAAAGCTAAAAGCAAAGTAGTGATCCTGCTTACTGATGGCCGCAATAACATGGGTAATATCTCGCCGCTTACCGCAGCCGAAGCAGCCAAAGCTCTAAAGGTCAAGATTTATACGATCGGCGCAGGATCCAAGGGATTAGTGCTTTATCCGGTAAAGGATTTTTTCGGTAACACCGTTTATCAGCCGATCCAGATCGATATTGATGAAGATACCTTGATGAAAATTGCAGAGATAACCGGAGGGAAATATTTCCGGGCCACGGATACGGAGAGCCTGCGCAAGATTTATAAGGAGATCGATAGCCTGGAAAAGACAACAATAGAGGAAAAAGGATATCTGGAGTATAACGAGTTGTTTAGTATCTTTCTGATATTAAGCTTAGCAATTTTACTTCTGGATATTGTTTTAGCCAATACGATTTTAAGGAAATTGCCATGAGGTTTGCGTCCGGCGGTTTTATTTTTGGTTTTGTAATTCTTTTAGGGCTGGCATTGTTTTATTTCTGGGCGGAGAAATTGCGCAAAAAGGCGCTCGAAAAATTCGCGCAGAAAGAGCTGCTTAAAGAGCTGCTTTCCCGTCTGGACAGCCGCAAAAGGATCTTAAAAATATGCTTAACGGTGTTGGCAGCAGCTTTTATGCTTTTTGCTTTGATGCGTCCGCAATGGGGGTTTCATTGGGAAGAGGTAAAAAGAAAAGGAGTGGATATTTTAGTTGCCCTGGATACCTCCAAAAGTATGCTTGCGCAGGATGTAAAACCAAGCCGCCTGTTGCGTTCAAAGCTTGCCGTAAGGGATTTGGTGCGCGATCTTAAAGGAGATCGGATCGGTTTGATCGCTTTTGCCGGCAGCGCCTTTATACAATGCCCATTAACCCTGGACTATGGCGGGTTTTTGCTGGCATTGGATAATACTAATACGGATACGATCCCTCGCGGCGGCACCTCCATTACCAGTGCTATTCAAGAGGCTTTAAAAGGATATGCCGGAGGCCAGAAAAAGTATAAAGTGCTGATTATTATTACGGATGGCGAGGATAATACCGGGGACCCGGTTGCGGCAGCCGAAGAGGCAAAGAAGGAAGGGGTCAAAATATTTTGTATTGGTATCGGCACTAAGGAAGGGGACCTGATTCCGGTTACCGATGAAAACGGGCAAACCTCATTTCTTAAAGACAGTCAGGGGAATGTGGTTAAATCGCGCCTTGATGAGACCAGCTTGCAGAAGATCTCGCTAGATACCGGAGGCGCGTATGTTCGGGCGACCAATGTAGAATTTGGCCTGGATCTGATTTACCGCGAAAAAATATCCAAGATGGAGAAGCGCCAGCTTGATACAAAGATGAACAAGCATTATGAGGAGAGGTTCCAGATATTTCTATGGCTGGCCTTAGGTTTGCTTTTGCTCGAACATTTTATCAGTGACAGGAGAATAGTACGGGATAGCTTAAAATGAGAAGATATAAGCTTATCATAGCGCAAACAGTATTTATCCTAGCTGGGTTACCGATGTTAGCTTGCGCGGAAAACAGCGCATCCTTAGTACATCAAGGCAACCGGCTATATAAAGAGAAACAATATGACGCAGCGCTTAAACTATACAATGAGGCGCAAATTAAAAATCCTGATTCCGCGCAAATCAACTATAATATAGGTATAGCCCAGTATCGTAAGGGGGATTATAACTTGGCGATCGCTTCTTTAGAAAAAGCCACGATTTCCCGGGAAAAGCTCTTGGAGGCCGCGGCAAACTTCAATATTGCCAATGCAAAATATAAACTGGGTAAACTGAAAGAAAATACTGATCTTGAGCAAACCGTTAATTTATTGCGCCAGGCATTGGATTATTATAAAAGGGCAATCGAGCTGGATGCCAGGGACCAGGATGCCCGGATAAACCATGAGTTGGTAGAGAAAGAACTTAAAACTCTTTTAGATAAGTTAAAGCAGCAACAGGAAAAACAAAAAGAAGAACAGCAGCAGGAAAATAAAGAGGCTCAAGCCCAACAGCAGGGAGCGCAAGGCCAGGAGCAGAATAAACAAAAGCAAAATGCCGAGGAGAAAAAAGCTGCCGAATCACAAGAGCAAAAAGCAGCCGAGGCACAAAAACAAGAAGGAGTAAAAGAGGAAAAACAGGGCAAGGAAGCTGCGGAAGAAAAGAAAGAGGGCCAAGGCCAAGAATCTCAAGCTGCGCAGTCTCAGAATGAAGAAGCAAAAGAGATGACTAAGCAGGAAGCCAGCCAGCTTTTGGAGGGTTACCGCCAGGAGGAGGATGCTTCCGGCAAGCTGGAGGATAGAAGAAGAGGTTCGGATAGCAGTGTGTTAAAGGATTGGTAATGGATAAAATAATTAATTTAAAATTACGCGGTATAAGCCTGGTGATTTGTTTACTATTACTGCCGGCTTTATGTTTTGCCAAAGAGATCAATTTTGAGGCTACGGTTGATCGGAATAAGGTATCCCTGGGCAGCTCTCTGCAATTAGCCTTGGCTTTTCAGGGAACGCAGGATATCCCTACGCCGCAGTTACCTGCTCTTGATGGTTTTCAAGCGCGTTACCTGGGACCTTCTACTATGATGTCGATTGTTAACGGCAAGGTTTCTGCTTCAGTAACACATATCTTTACTTTACTACCCACTAAGATAGGTAAGTTTAACCTGGGGCCTTTTAAATTTGAGCATAACGCGGATACGTATATCTCTAATCCGGTGAGCGTAGAGGTTGTGGAAGGCCAGGCGCAGAATGCCCCACAGCCGAATAATTCGACGGAACCGGAAACTAAGAATTTGAGTGACCGGATATTTGTAACCCTGGAAGTTAAAAAAACCCAGGCTTATTTAAATGAGGTTATTCCTTTAACCATAAAATTATATGTGCGCCAATTGGGGGTCAGGGATATACAGTACCCGGAGTTGGGACGTGAAGGTTTTTCATTCGGTTCTTATGATAAGCCGAACCAGTATACTGAGGTGCGCAATGGCCTGAATTTTGACGTGATCGAATTTAAGGGTTCGGTTGCCGCTTTAAGAACGGGGGAATTAAAATTAGGTCCGGCGCAGATCAAATGTAATTTGCTCGTGCGTAAACAGGGTAGGCAAAAATCTCCTTTTGGCTCAGACAGCGCTTTTGATATGGATGTTTTTGATGATTTTTTTGCTAGGTTCGAAACCTATCCCCTTGATTTAAAATCCCCGGAGCTTAACTTAAATATCTTACCCTTGCCAGAGGAGAATAAGCCGGCGGATTTCTCCGGCGCCCTTGGGGATTTTAACCTGGAGGTAAATGCCGCGCCTTTAGAGGTAAAGGTGGGGGATCCGGTTACTTTAAAAATGACGGTTAGCGGCCAGGGGAATTTTAGCTCGGTGAATGTGCCTAAGCTTCAGTCAGAGAAGGGGTTTAAGGTATATGATGCGCAAATAAAGCAAGAAGGTAGCCAGAAGAGAATCGAACAGATTATTATGCCGATGAACGCGGATATCCGGCAGGTGCCGGAAGTTTCGCTCTCCTTTTTTGATGTTAACAGCGGGCAGTATAAAACTATAACCCGGGGCCCGTTTCCGATTACGATACTTAGGCCGGAAAAGGAAGAGGAGCAAAGAATAGTCGAAGCCAGGCATACTGAAACTACCCCGGCAAAAGAAGAAAAATTAGGCCGGGATATTATCTATATTAAGGAAAATTGCGGCCGTTTGTCCAGAAAAGGCGATTATCTTTACAAGCAGTGGGTATTTTTAAGCTTTCAGGTCATTGCTTTATTGCTCTACTTAATCAGCGTAGTGGTGCATAGGAGGAAGGAGAGATTAAAAACCGATATCAGATACGCGCGGAGTATCTCTGCTCCGGGAAGGGCCAGAAACGGTTTGCGCCAGGCTAAAATTTACCTGAATCAGCAAAATACGCAAAAATTTTACGATACTATTTTTTCCACGCTGCAGGAATATTTAGGCAATCGGTTCCATCTGTCTTCCCAGGGAATCACGACTAGCGTTATTGATGAGTATCTTAACCGTGAAGCGGTTCCTCAAGAGGTCTTAACCAAACTAAGGGATATCTTCCGGGATTGCGATATGGCCAGATACGCCGCGGCGCAGTTAAACAGGCAGGATATGCAGGCTGCCTTGAAAAAGTTGGAAGAGGTTATTGATTATTTCCAGAGGAAGAAAAATGCGTAAGATAAGTATCCTTAAATTAGCGATCTGGTTATTTATGCCGGCCCTGATTTTACTGGTGCGGGGTTCTGTCTTGGCAGCTATAGAGGCAAGGCCGCAAGAGCAGCTTTTTTATCAGGGGAACCTTGCTTACAAAGAATCTAAATATGATTTGGCAATAGAGGATTATGAAAAGCTTATCCGCTCCGGTTGGGAGAACGGGAACTTGTATTATAATTTGGGTAACAGCTATTTTAAGAAAGGAGAGCTGGGTAAAGCTGTACTCAACTATGGCCGCGCCAAACAATTTATTCCCGATGACAGTGATTTAAAATCAAATTATGCTTATTGTCTGTCGCTTTTAAATTTGGATACGCAGCAGAAGTTTGGGAATAAATTCAGCCAGATAGCAGAAAGGATTTTTTTAACGGTAACGATTAATCAGCTGACCCTGTTATTGTCAGCGCTGTATTTCCTTTTGCTGTTAGGATTAACAGTTATGATTTGGCTGCCGGGTTCAGGCAGGTTTACTAAGCCGGTTATTCTCTTGTTGCTTGCGGCATTAATCTGCGGTGCTCAAGCGTTGTATGGCAAGATAACCTATTCGCTTAAAGGCGGGGTGGTGATTGTCAAAGAAGCGCAGGTTAAATTCGAACCCTTGGCCAGCGCCACTACTTATTTTAATATCAGTGAAGGTAGCCGCGTAGAGGTAATGGAGCAGAATGAAAATTGGTATAAGGTAAAAAGATTTGACGGAAAATTCGGCTGGCTAAATAAAGAATCCTTAGAATTAATTAATCAAGCAAGGGACGGTTCTCAACACAAAGCTAAACTGTCCCCTCTCTAGGTTCACTAGGGGACACTTTTGCTTCAGTTTGAGAACCGTCCCCAATTATTTTTTCTTATCCTTGTTCCCGCAAAAAAAAGAGCTCGAACAAGGTCCTTACAAGAAACGTAAGGATTTCATTTTATAAAAAATTTATTGTGTTCAAATTTCGCTAGATAAAAGATAAAGATACTCAATTTCACTTGACAAACATTAAAAATATGCTATAGATATAGTATCTTTAGTACTTTGAGTAAGTACTTAAACTCAAAGCCTGCCTGCAGGCAAACAGGCAAAATGGATCCCGCAAAACCTATGGAAAAAAAATCCATATCCGCGCAAGAAATCGTCACCAAATTCAATATCTCATATCACACAGTAAACTATTATACAGCAATCGGCCTGCTGCCTTTTTCGCAGAAGGTCGGTAATAAGCGTATGTATGACGAAGATGTTATTAGAGAGCGCTTACAGAAGATATCGGAGTTAGCCAGGGAAGGGTATCCTTTAAATTTGATTCGTAAGAAACTACTGGGAATTTAGTAAAGTTGTAACTTATTGTATTTCAAAGAATTAAGTTTTAGATAAAAAATAAAGATGAGCTATTTTACAGTAATAGGATTACATAAAGAGCCTTTCTCCACAAGCCCGGATCCTAATTTTTTCTATGAATCCAGTGAACACCGCGCTGCGCTAATGCGTTTGGTAATAGAGATCCGTTTGAAGAGAGGATTGAGTGTTGTTTTAGGTGATGTGGGTACGGGTAAGACCACACTTTCACGGAAATTATTTCAAATGCTCCGGGAAAGGGATGATGTAATCTTTCATATGATCCTGGACCCTACTTTTGACAGCGAAGAAATTTTTCTTGATTCTTTGGTGCGCACTTTTAAAGTTGAGATCGCCAATCCTAAGCCAACGGTTCTAGATTACAAAGAGGCGATTAAAAAATATCTTTTTCAAAAGGGCGCGGAAGAAAATAAAACCGTGGTGTTGTTGATTGATGAGGCGCAAAAGTTAAACGCCCTTTCTTTAGAGTCCTTACGCATGCTGCTTAATTACGAAACGAATGAATTTAAATTATTGCAATTGGTAATCCTGGGGCAGATGGAGCTGCTCCCGCGGCTTACGGATGTGCGGAATTTAATTGATCGGGTGAGTTTGCTTTATACCTTAAGTCCTTTTGGCATTGATGAGACCAAAGAGATGATTGAGTTCCGCGTGCGCCAGGCAGGGTACAGCGGCCGGGAAAAATTATTTTCGGAGGATGCGATCAAAGAAATTTTTCGCTACACCGAAGGTTATCCGCGGCGCATCGGAATGCTGTGCCATAAGGCCCTAAAGCTGCTGGTGATGAAGAACAAACCGATCGTGGATGTGGAGATCATCAAAGAGCTGGTGGATTACGAAGCAAATCTTAAATGGCAAAAGACAAACTTACTGCTGAAGAACAGTTACTAAATTTAATTGAGGACGGCCAGGGCCCCAATCCTATAAAGCTAAAGCGGAAAAAAAGCTCCTGGTTAAATTATTTTAGTTTCAGTCAGGTTGGGATTTTTTTTGGGTTTTTGATTAAGGCCTTAAAGGACCTGGTTATTCTTTTACGCGATAACATCAGGGACCCGGACCTAAAAGTTTGGAATAAGGTTTTGGCGGTATTGGTAACGATTGCGTTTATTTATTTGACCGCGGATTTTATTTTTCACCGTTTGGATGTCAGCCAGATTATTAAAAAAGTAGCCAAGGCTAATGTGCGGGATTTTAAAGAGGTGCCGCCTCCGCAGACCCAGCCTTTTTTGTATTACCTGGAAATGGTGCAGCGCAGGGATATTTTCGCGCCGGTAAGGTTCAAGACTTTGGAGAATCCGGATGACGAGGCGAAAAAAGCCCTGGCCGCGCAGGTAAAAAATTATAAACTGGTGGGGATATCCTGGGGAGAAAGCCCGCAGGTAATCATCGAAGACGGCAAGGATAATAAGACTTATTTTCTTAAGGCCGGGGATACGATCGGACAGTTTAAGGTAAACAGTATTTTAAAGGATAAGGTCATTTTGGAATCCGATGGCCAAAAATTGGAATTAATGTAGATGAAAAGACCAATCTTTCTTTTAGCTTTTGTATTTTTAAGTTTAACCTTTGGGTTAAGCGGAGCGCAAACCCTGACCGATGATAAGCAAGCTGCTCCTGCGGCTGCTGCACCCGCACCGGCAGGTGCGCCTGGCGAAACAAACCCGCCAGCCAGTGATCCTTTTGCTGGTCTATCCAGAAAGGTATCCCTGGATTTGCGCAATATGGATATTATGGATACGGTAAAATTTCTCTCTAAGCAAGGTGATCTAAATATCGTTGCCACGAAAAACGTCAGTGGTAAAGTTACCCTGTTTTTAAAGGATGTGACCATCGCCGATGTTCTGGATATGATTATCTTAACCAACAGCCTGGCCATTGAAAAGAAAGCAGGGATCATCACGCTGATGACCGAGGCAGAGTTTGAGGCTTTGTACGGCCAGAAGTATACGGATAAAAAGAGCACCAAGACGATTACCTTAAAATACGCGGATCCTAAACGGGTAGGCACAATTCTGGGCAACCTGAAGAGCTCGTTAGGCAAGGTAATTATCGATGATGCTACCGGAACGATTATTTTGATCGATACTCCGGAAAAAATAAAAGAAATGGAAGAGGCGGCCGAGCGCACGGATCTTTCTACGGTTAACCGGGTGCTGCCTACGGTAAGGGAGACCTTTGAATTAAGCTATGCTAAGATCAGCGAGGTAAAAGCTGAAATCACCAAAATACTTACCAAGGATGTCGGCTCTATTGAGGTTGATGAAAGGACCAATAAACTGGTGATTACCGACTTACCTTATAATATGGAGCGGATCCGGGCGCTGGTAGCGGATTTCGACGCTAAAACCCGGGAGGTGCTCATTGAAGCAAAAATCGTAGAGATTACCTTAAGCGATGATTACGCCATGGGCGTAAATTGGCAGAAGGTGTACGGCTTAGCCGAAGATTCCCTGACCTTTACCGGCGCTTTTCCCTTTAGTGCTCCTACCAGTACTGCCTCTTCGATGAAACTGAATGTTGGAACATTAGCCTATGATAAATTTACCTTTGCCTTGACTTTGATTAAGGAGTACGGCAAGCTTAAGGTAATTTCCTCTCCGCATATCGTGGTCTGTAATAATGAGGAGGCCAAGTTCATGGTTGGTACCCGCGAGGCGTATGTTACCACAACCATTACTACCGGAGATGTTACGACAACTACCTCGGAAAATGTGCAGTTTATAGACGTGGGGGTAACACTTTACGTAACGCCGACCATTAACAAGGATGGTTTTGTTAAGATGCATATTAAGCCCGAGGTCAGCTCGATATCGGATGTTCTGGAAACTACGGAAGGCAACAAGATCCCAATCGTGGATACCTCTAACGTAGAAACGGATGTTTTAGTCAAAGACGGCAATACGATTATTTTAGCCGGGTTGATGAAGAAGACCTCGGATAAGAGCGTCTCCAAAATGCCGCTTTTAGGCAACCTGCCGCTGATCGGCAAGGCATTCCGGAATGTTTCCGATACCAACACAAAAAAAGAACTGGCTATTTTTCTAACCCCCAGGATTATCA
>Ga0172375_10004501_pt1 | contig 20550 bp, 25 predicted proteins | sample LakKiv1m_FD_114537 | JGI IMG/M metagenome (GOLD analysis project Ga0172375, IMG submission 114537) | Freshwater microbial communities from Kabuno Bay, South-Kivu, Congo - kab_092012_11.1m | ecosystem: Environmental > Aquatic > Freshwater > Lake | place: Democratic Republic of the Congo...
GGGTCAACATCGCCTTTTTTGGCCTTGTCTACCAGATTAATTGCAAAATATTCGAGAAGTTTTTGTTTTTGTGGAGGTGTCCTTAGCCCTTGGGTGTGTGGAGTCGCCGACTCATTCATAAGTCCGCCCTCTGTTAGCGGCTCACTACCTTTTTCGTCTGTTTGGAATCTAGAAATGGCCTGTTCTTTTATTATGTTGTCCATTTCCTCTAGATCGCGAAATATGCTAAATAATTGATTTTTAATAGTTTGAGGATCAACCCCAGTTTTCAGAATCAAGTCATACGCCCTGTATGAGGAGTCAGATACAATCGCCAGCAAAAGATGTTCCGTGTCAACATTGTAGTGGCCGAAGTCACTTGCCACCTTGAAGGCGTCGGAAATAATCTTTTTCGATTCGTCGCTAAGGAGTGAGGTTCTCTTATTCCCACCGACAGCCTCAATACTGGAAAGTAGCTCTATTTGATCAAACGTTACTGAATATTCGTGAAGTATGTCCCGGGAAAGTGTGCCGGGTACTTTAACAATCGCAAGCAAAATATGCTGACTGGATAGAGACTCCCCTGCTTCTCCCGAGATCTTCTCTGCCTCAATAAGTACTGTCCTTGCGTTCTTGGTAAATTTATCAAAGACATCCTTATTCATTTATTCTTCTACTTTCTCCCCCGTATTTTTAGCTTCTTTTGTGTTGTCTGTTGCATCTTCTGCCTTAGTCTCAGGTTCCTGTTCACTTGTTTCTGCTACCTCAATCGTCTTTTCTTCGCCTTTCATTTCTTTCTTGTCTTTCGGCAGGTCTTCTGTTTTTTTGTCTTTTATTTCGTCTTTAACAATGTCAAGTGTCCAGCCGGTCAGTTTGCTCGCCAACCTTACATTTTGGCCGCCCTTACCGATAGCAAGGGAAAGCTGATCATCTGGTACCCAGATCTTAGCTGTTTTGTCTTTTTTGATGAACTTAATTTTATCGATTTTTGCAGGAGACAAAGCATTTTGGATATAAATTTCCTGATCCTCGTCAAAAAGGATAATATCAATTTTTTCATTTGGGATTTCACTAAGAACGGCCTGAACACGCGTTCCTCTTTGTCCCACCACAGAACCAACCGGATCTAGATTTTCATCGTTTGATTTCACGGCAATCTTAGTTCTCGAACCCGCTTCTCTTGAAATACCGGCAATTTCGATCGATCCCGACTCAATCTCAGGCACTTCTTGACTGAAAAGTCCGGTTATAAATTCCGGCCTGCTTCTTGAGACAAGAATCCTTGGTCCTCTGTTTGACTCTTCGACTTCACTGACCCAAACTTTAATTCTCTGACCAGTATAATATCTCTCGCCTGGGACCTGGTCGCTAAGAAGCATAATTCCGTTGATCTTACCCAGATCAATAATTACATTCTGGCCTTCGAGTCTCTGAACACTGCTGTTAATAATCTTGTTTTCCTTGCTCTTGAACTCTTGATATAGAACATCTCTTTCGGCCTCTCTAAGCCTTTGAATTATGACCTGCTTGGCGGTTTGAGCGGCAACACGACCGAAGTCTTCTTTGCTCTCGAGTTCAATCTCAATTTCATCGCCCTCTTTGGCCTTCTTTTTGAACTTCTGCGCTTCGTTAACCGTCAGTTGGGCTTCTTTATTAACAATTTCCTCATCTTCTGAAATAACAGTATAGACTCTCCAAACTTTCATCGTGTTGGCCTGAGGGTTTATTTTAACCTTTATGACCTGTCCGGGCTTGCCATAGTCCTTTCGATAGGCAGCGCCGAGTGCAGATTCAACCGCTTCAAGAACAATTGATTCGTCAAGACCTTTTTCGTCAGCAATCATCTTGATCGCGGAAAGAAATTCACCTATTTGCATTTGTCCTCACTTTCTATTTTTTGCATAAATTTAAGCGGCTTTGTTAGCCGCTTTTATGATACCATTATATCTTAAGTTTTTGAAAACGTCAAGTATCTAATTACTCCTGAATAAAACGTTTAGTGGAAAGACAACCAGAGCGTTCCAGACCCTTCTCATCCGTATCGGCTCCAGCATCAATCTATACAACCATTCAAGGCCGGCTCGACGCATATAAAGCGGTGCCCGACTAATATTCCCCGAAACAAAATCAAGAGTTCCCCCAACACCTATAAAAACGTTTGATTTTGTTCTTTTCATGTTGTGGGCGATCCAAAGCTCTTGCTTTGGAGCGCCTAAAGCCACCACGACTATGTTGGCTTCGGAGTTTTTTATTTTCGTATCATAGAGTAAGTTGCCTTCGGTGGGACTGATTTTGACTCCGTCAATTGTGCCGACTATTTTGAGCTTTGGAAACTTGTCTTGTAGTTTGGATTTTGCAACGTGAGCAACTCCCTTTTCTCCACCAAGGAGAAAAATCGACCAACCATTTTTTTCTGCTTCACGGCAAATATCATAAAATAGATCAGCTCCGGGAATCCTGTCTATACTTCTTTTATATAGTTTTCTAACTGCCCACACGACCCCCGTGCTATCGGCAATGCAAAATGAATTTTTCAACACGTTTTTGAACTCTGTATTTTTCCGCGATTCCAGCAGTATTTCGTTATTGACGGTAGAAATATGTATCTGATCTTTGGCGGTAATCGCGTTACTTATTAATTTTAGAACACCATTTACCGTTGCGTCCTGTATTGGTACCGAAAAAATTTTAAACATATTACCTTATTGTTGCTCGATATATTTTGCCTTCGGATTCGTAAATGACGCTTACGCCCGAATTTACAAAAACTACCGGGCTATCAGATTTCTTATCTAATACCTCGATTCGGTTTGTTCCGTCGATCTCGATAATGTTCAATTTATTTTCGGCTGTAAAAGCAACATATCTTCTGTCGGGGTACCAGCAAGCTCCTTTTACGTCCGACGACAATCTGGTTATCAGGTTGCCATTTTGAAATACCTCGCCGGAATTTACCCTTATATCTTCTATCTCGGCGAGCTGGCTTATCGATTCTGATTTAATGTCTCCTTTAAATTCTTCGATCTTTGGCTCGAGGAGAAATAGCGCGATATCATTTAACGTCTCGGCCTGTCCCGATTTTAGCTCAACGGTTTTTATCCAATCATGATAGCCCGGTTTTTGAACCTTTATTTCGTAATTACCCGGCTCCAGATCTCTGACGATGACAGAGCCTGCTCCCTTAAGTTCTCCATTGACGAGAATTTCACTTTCCTTTACTCTCGTCTGAATATCTAGCATTGCTGTTTGCTTGATTTTTCTGTTCACGAGGTCTACTTTATATCCTGCTGCGTATGACACAACAAAAAACGCAGTTACGATAAAAATAATTGCAGAGAGCAAAAACGTTGTTATTTTCATATTTTATTTGAAATTACCAGTTTCTACAGGTATGATTATAGCATAAATTAAGGAGTGTTTTCTATGGCTAAGCTGATTATCGAGGGTGGTACGCCGCTAAATGGCGAGCTGGTGGTGGGCGGTGCAAAAAACGAGGTTCTTAAGCTGATTCCGCTTGGTATCATTCTTGATGGATCGCTACGCGTCAATAACGCTCCGAGGATTAATGACGTTTTTACCCAACTTGAAATATTCAAATCTCTGGGGGGGCGGGTTAGCTTTGAGGGTCAAACCATAGATTTGGATGCTTCCTCGATCAATTCTTTTGAAGTCGACAAAGCCCTTTTGGAGAGATTGAGGGCATCGATTGTTTTTGCTGGCGCACTACTTGCTAGATTTGGCCAGACCACGATCAGCTGTCCCGGCGGCTGTGTGATAGGCGCCAGATCAATTGATACCCATCTTGATGCATTTAGACAGGCTGGCGTTAATATCAAAACTGAAAACGATACACATATCCTAATCGCGGGTTCACCGGCCCAGAAAAGATTAGAGATCCATCTTAAGGAAAAGAGTGTCACGGCAACCGAAAACCTCATCCTGTATCTAGCAAAAGGTAAGCTGGAAGCCACAGTTTCAAATATCGCTATCGAGCCGGAGGTGATGGATCTGATCGATGTTATTAATAGGGCCGGCGGAAAAATTGAAATGAGCGGGGAAAATCAGATTGAGATAGAGGGTCGGGAAAATCTCTCCCTTGATTCTGTTGAGGCATTACCGGATAGAATCGAGGCCGGAAGTCTTGCTATTGCAATTACGGCGACAGGCGGGGAAGGCTCTGTCTATCCTTACCCCGCAAAACATTTAGAAGCCTTCACTAAGGTTCTTCAGGACTGCAATATAAATATTTCAGTTCAAGATGATCGCGCAACCATTTCTAAATCTTCTGATATAAAACCATTTCAAATTGAAACGGCGCCTTATCCCGGATTCCCCACTGATCTTCAGTCGCCAATGTCGCTTATTGCTGCGATTGCTACGGGTAAATCAACGATTGATGAAAAAATGTTCGACAATCGCCTCGGGTACATCAACGAGTTGAAAGCAATGGGTCTAAACGCAGAAATTATAGGAACGAATCGTGTCGAAATTGACGGTCCGACACAGTTTACTGCTCGGGATATCGAATCTCTCGACCTAAGGTCAGGTATTACAGTCTTGATCGCTGCGATGATGGCTGACGGCGAATCGGTTTTGAATAAGGCAGAAATTGTGGATCGGGGATATGAAAATATTGAAGTAAAGCTGAATAAGGCGGGGGCAAGAATTAAGAGGGTTCTCTAATGGCACTAAAAATCGGCATTGATCTCGGGTCCTCGAACGTTAGGATTTGCACCAATAAGAAAGGAATTATTATCGATGAGCCAAATGTTGTCGCAATTAATATATTAGATCAACAGATCATGGCAGTCGGCAGTGAGGCGAAGTCAATGCTCGGCCGAACACCCGAGGGTGTGATGGCAGCTTACCCGCTCTCGGACGGTGTAATAGCTTCGTATAAGATTACAAAACAAATGCTACAGGTTTACCTAAATAAAATAGTCGGTAAGATTCGTCTTTTCAAACCGGACATTGTTATTAATGTGCCGGTTGGTGCAACCTCAACGGAGAAAAAAGCCATCATCGACGTTATCGAAGCGGTCGGGGCGAGGAAGGCCTATCTTTTCAAGTCGCCGCTTGCGGCGGCGCTTGGCGCCGGCATAGACATCTCATCGCCCAATGGAAATATGGTCATCGATATCGGTGGCGGTAAGACCGAGGTGGCTGTTATTTCACTTGGTGATATCGTATCTTTTTCATCAGTCAGATATGGTGGAAAAAAATTCGATGAAGCGATTGTGGATTATGTAAGAAAGAAGCACTCACTAATTATCGGAGAGCAAACTGCTGAACAGGTCAAGATTGAGATCGGCTCGGCTATCACAACCAAGAAAGAGCTTAAGATGGAAGTTTCTGGGAGCAATACGGTTTCGGGTCTCCCCGAGAGTCTGATCCTCACGACTGCCGATGTTGTTCTGGCAATTAAGCCGGTAATAAATGAAATAATTCTCGCCGTAAAACAGGTTCTACAAAAAACACCACCCGAGCTATCTTCTGATATCATGGATAGAGGGATGGTGATTGCCGGGAGTGGCGGGAATTTGAGAAACTTTGACGAGCTTCTCACTAAGGTTACCGGTGTTCCGTGCCAGATGGCTGAAAGGCCTGAGCGCGCCACAATATCGGGCATAAAACTCGCCGTAGACAATTTTCAGGATTTCATTAATTCATTCGTATGGAGAACAAAGTAAAAACGATTATCGGGATTGACGCTAGTCGATCTAACACAGCTCAAAGAACGGGGACTGAATATTATTCTTTCGAGATTATTAAAGAAATCTTGAAATTCAAGCGTGAAGGTGTTTTGTTTCGTCTTTATTCCAAGACACCGCTTGATTATATTGAAAGAGACGATGGAGTTGAAAACAAGGTCATGTCTTTCCCGAAGCTTTGGAGTCAAATTCGACTTTCGTTTGAGATTTTTAGAAATCCACCATCCGTCTTGTTTGTTCCAGCTCATACCATTCCGCTCTACCACGGAAAAAAGACGGTTGTTACTCTGCACGACGTTGGATTCAAATATTTTCCAGAACTTTACACCCCCCTTGAACGTTATTACCATAACTGGTGCATGAAGTTTTCTCTAAAACATGCCAAAGAGATTATTGCTATTTCTGAAGCTACCAAAGAGGATCTCATAAAGCTTTACGAGGCTGATCCGAAAAAGATTACGGTGATTTATCATGGCTATGACAAGGAGAAATATTTTCTCAAAAAAGAGAAGAGTGAGAAGCTCGAGAAGATTTCGCCTTATATTTATTTTATCGGCCGGTTAGAAGCAAAGAAAAACATCACCACGCTGGTTAAGGCATTCGCAATTCTTAAACAAGATGAGCAAATAAAGCACAAACTAGTACTGGCCGGCAGACCCGGCTACATGTACGAGGAGATCAAGGAACTGATCAATTCCCTAGATCCCAAAATCAAGTCGGATATTGTTGAGCTAGGATACGTTTCGGACGAAGACGCCCCAATGTATATGAGAAATGCGGACATTTTTGCCTTTCCTAGCAATTTTGAGGGCTTTGGGATGCCACTGGTTGAAGCAATGGCGAGCGGAGTTCCCGTCGTTGCTTCAGACACTACTTCGATTCCCGAAGTTGTCGCTGGTGCGGGCCTTCTGCACAATGTTCACGATGCAAAAGAGCTGGCCGAAAAACTTGGCATTCTGATCAATAATCCACAAGAGTATAAGAAGTTTCAGGAACTTGGCCTCGACCGTGCTTCATGTTTTAACTGGGATGATGCGGCAAAAAAAACACTCGAAGTTATTGAGAGAGCAGCTCTTGACTAGTCCAGTTTGAAGAATATTTAAGTTCGGCGATAACGACCATTCTGTTTAACGTTGTGCCAATCGGCCAACAGGTCATCAAACTTAAAATTTCTTTATTAGTATTTGAGAGGACTTCCACCTGATCGGGCTTAACTATTTTTGTTTCAATAACATCATAGTAGAAACTTTTCCCATCATATCTGACTTCAATTCTGTCTCCCTTGACCAATTTGTCCAAAATGGCGAAAACATTGTTGTAGTCACTTTTTACCCATATGTAGTTGGACGAATGACCAACGATAAAAACGTTTCCTCCCAAACCGGGTTTTGATGTCCCCTCATAATGTACGACGCCCTCTTTTAATCTCTCGACAATATTTCCCTCTGCAACATCCCACATTATAGGGGCATTGATTTTGAGCTTATCGATCATAAGACGATTAGATTCTTTTCCCTCCTGGGATTGTGGTATAAGCGAGGGTATCTGATCCGGAATCGCGGTTGGCTCTGGAGTGGGTGTTGCGACCGCAACAGGGATTTCCTGATTTAAATATTCATTGTAATAAAGCCAATCAAACTGTCTGCGAAGTCCCGGGTAATTCATCACAACGAAAAAAATAAAGGCCAAAAAGCTTGAAAGCGATATAAATCTTAAAATCTGATCCAAACCTGTGTTTTTTCTTGATTTTCTTTGCTTAATTCGTTTAATTTCTCTACGTACTTTCTTGATATCTTTTTGTTCGAACATCTGTTTTGTGACACGCTTAACGTGCACAGGTTCACTTTCACTTTCTTTGAAACCATGCCAATCCTCGTCGGGGGTTATTTCTTCCAGCTCGTCGTCAAAAAGCCGTTTTAGATCTTCTTCGGTAATTTTGTTCATAGGTAATGTTTTTTAACGTAATCGATTCCCTCTTGCTTATCGGTTATTTTGCCATCGATTTGTAAGTCCGTAACTTTTTCTAGAATTACTTTGAAATTGTTCCCCGGTTTCATACCAAGCTTGATCAAATCGTCGCCCGTCACAAAATCTTTTCTCTTCACGTGCTTTTTTTTAAGGCTTAATTCACGAAGAGCTTTTTGTTTGTCGTTTTGGATCTTATTCACCAATTCTAAATTTATCGGGTAGGTTCCCTTTGAATCCGCTTCGACTAATTCAATTAAATCATTAAATCCTGGATTGGTTAAGAATGACAGTCTTTTAGAGGGGCGCATTTCGTCTATTTGTCCAATCGACATATGATAGTGTACGAGCCATGCTATTTGTTTAATATCTGCTGCCGGAAATTTTAATCTTTGCAAAATTTTTTCGGCCATAAATGCTGACTGAGTTGCGTGGTCATTAAAGCTGATTCTTCCATCGGTTCGACCGATTGTAACGGGCTTCGCAATATCGTGAAGGAGTACTGCCCAGCACAAATTGAGTGGCGCTTCTTTTGGGAGTGTCTTTAGAGCAAGGTAAGTATGTGTGAAACAATCACCTTCGTGATGATATTCCGGCGGTTGCGGAACTCCTTTCATTTTCTCCAGCTCAGGAATGACATATTTCAAGAGCTTTGACTCTGAAAGCTCCACTAGTCCAAGATGGCGGTTTTCGCTTTTCACAATCTTGTTCAGCTCGTCTCTGATTCTTTCAGGCGGAACTTCTCGAATGCGGTTGGCGTGTTTTCTAATTACTTCAAATGTTCGGGCAGAATATTGAAATCCCAAAGTGATCTTAAATCTGATAGCGCGAATGAGGCGGAGTCTATCCTCGTTGATTCGCTCCACTGGATTGCCGATAAATTCGATAACTCTTTTTTTGATGTCGTCGCGTCCACCTACATAATCAACATAAGAGTTCGTTGAGGGATTATAGAAAACGCCGTTTATCGTAAAGTCACGACGCATGGCGTCTTCTCGAGCGGATGTAAATGAAACGCTTGAGGGCCTGCGTCCATCATTGTAACGCCCCTCTTTTCTAAATGTTGTTACTTCAAACTGAAAACCGCCGGACTGCACCAGAATAGTTCCAAATTTTTTACCGATCGGGTAAGTTTTGTCAAAAATTTTTTCGACTTCATCGGGCTTTGCCGAAGTAGCGATGTCGATATCATTGGGCTCTTTCCGCATCAGGAGATCCCTGACGGCCCCACCAGCAAAATAAGCTATATATCCATTGTCTTGTAGTTTTCTTACAATCTGCGTGGCTTCTTTCTTCATCAATCTAAATATACCAGAAACGACGCCCTATTCCCTCGTTTCAGCAGATCTTCAATATTTTGTCTTTCGATTTTTTCCCACGTGCAATCGAAATAGATGTCTTTGAAACACAAAAATAATCGGACAAGAGTTCTATCACTTTCTCGTTCGCCTGGCCGTCGACAGGCGGAGTGCTTATATATGCGAGATATGTTCCGTCGACCTGCTGTTCTAGTCTGCTTGACCCTGATGTTTTTTTGACTCTAATGCTAATATTTTGCATCACAAGTTACATCCCTAATCTCTCAAGAACCTTATAAATAAGAACGGCTGGCCAAAACAACGCCTTCAATACTCCAAGAGCACCCATCCAAAACGTTGTTGCATGTTGGATGAAATAGATTGCGGCGCCAATAAAGGCTAGGCCATAAATTCCACCGGATGCTCCCGCCTTCATATTTCCGCCCGTATGACAACAAGCATCACACACGCTTCCTTCTTGATCCTTCGCCATTTTGCCTCCAGTTAGTTTTTTATACTGTAGCAAATATTTAATGAATTACACTACAGTTTATGTGGTGGCTTTAACTGACGAAGGTTAGAGCAAACCCCTTCTTGTTTCCCCGGCCGGTTCGGCCAATTCTATGAATGTAGTCATTATATGTCTGAGGAACTGTGTAATTGATGACGTGCGTGACGTTATCAATGTCGAGTCCTCTGGCCGCGACATCGGTTGCCACCAGTATCTGTATTTGATTTTCTTTGAAACGAGCGAGTGCTTTTGTTCTCTGCATTTGTCTTTTATTGCCATGGATAGAATCGGCCTTGAATCCATCTTTTACCAGGTCTTCAGCCAATCTTTCAACGTCTCTCTTGGTTTCCGTGAAAACCAGAACTTTTCGCAGTTCGTCAGTTGTCAATAATTCCTTGAGGCGATCAAACTTTTGACCTGCTGAAACTCGAACTATATCTTGGTCAACATTTTTTGCCGTGTCCCCCGTTGAAACTTGTATCGTAACTGGGTTTTTTAAAAATAAGTTGACCAAATCTCTTATCTTAGGAGGTAGGGTTGCCGAAAAAAATAGAGATTGCTTATTCTCTGGTAATTCACCTAGAATTTTTTTGATTTCTTCGACAAAGCCCATATCAAGCATCCGGTCAATTTCATCAAGAACGATGAAATTGAAAACTGAGAAATCTATTACTTTTCTCGTCTTCATATCTTTAAGTCTTCCGGGTGTCCCAATAACAAAGCTTGGTCGTCTACGTAGAGACTCTATCTGTCTATATATAGGCATCCCACCGACACAAATGGCCGAATAAAGACCCATACCATAAGCAAATTTTCTAAACTCACTTTCAATCTGTTGCGCCAATTCTCGTGTTGGGGCGATGATCAGAACCTTCTTTGATTTATCTGCAAAGCATTTTTCAATTAGTGGCAGTAGGAAGGCTGCCGTTTTACCGGTACCGGTATTGGCCAGACCTATAATATCTCGGCCCTCGAGTATTGGTTTGATGGATTGGTCCTGAATCGGAGTCGGGACTGTATAGTTTCTTTCTGATAAATTCCTGCTTAGTTGCGAACAAAATTCAAAATCGCTAAAACTATTTTCGATCTTTACTTCTGGCGCAACCGACGGGTCAGACTTACTGATAAATTTGGATTCGTCTATCTCCTCGCCACGTTTTTTACTTTTTCCTCTATTTCGGTTATAACTGCCCTGAAAACTTCTTCGCGATCGATCAAACCCATTAGAGCTATAATTTCTTCTACTGTTGTACATACAAACTTATTTCCTTTGCGCCGGGGCGCTTATTTAACATTTCGACTATGCTCTGTAGAACATCGAAATGTTATTTCCGGAAATCTATAGAACTATCTTCGAAGTACTAATACTAACAGAAAAATCTGTAGATGTCAACCTACAGAACTATCTTGATCGTTTTTGCCTTCTAGTTGTTGAGTTATTTTTGATTAGATCAATAACTTCTGTGACAATTCTTCGGGCAAATTCGAAAGTAAAAATACTCTGCTTAAACTCTTCAAGGGAATCAATAGTTTTGTCAACGAAATCCCTTGTATTTCCTGCCGTTTCTTTGGCAATATCGCTGATTTCAAGAAGTTTCTTGATCAAGCGTGCAATCTGGGCCCGGAGAATAAACGCCCAAACGATCATGCCAAGCAGAAAGAGGGTTGCTAAAGTGCTAAAAACGCTAACTGAAATCTGAAAATATGTATCTAGTGTCATTTATATTTTTCCTTTGTCACCAGAGTACTCTCTCGAGAGGATATTGCAAGGTTAAACGTTCTTTTCTCCTTGTTTGATCGCTTTGACTTCGCGCGCTTTCTTGAGCGATATATATCCAATTAGACCATCGATTATAATGCCGACAATTCCAGCCGCATCATCGCTCTGGCCAACAACGGGAATAAAATCAGGAATAAGATCAATCGGATTAACGACATACAGAAACAGCAGGCCGGCGATAACATAATTGAACACCCCAAATACTTTCAGAAAAGATTGGCGCAGCGGACTTTTCGGTAAAGAGAACAATATAATAAACACAACAATAATAACCGCATTTACAACCGCCACAAACTTAAGAAAACTCCAAAACTCTTCCACAAGTCACCTTTTCCGGTTTATTTATCGTATTTCTCGACAAACTTTTTTACTTCTTCGATGTTCTCCAAGACGAGCTTGGCTTTTTTTACCCCAAATTGAAACGGATACTTGTCTTCCTCGTCGTTTTTGATAACGATCATTGGGTTGCCTTTGAATTCGGACTCCTCAACTATTGCCATATAACCTCCTTATTTTTCTCTTTTTTTTTATTTTAGCAGAGCTCAGGCCAGCAACATAGCCAGATGACCAAGCCCACTGCAAATTAAAACCACCTGAATCCCCGTCAACATCGAGAATTTCACCGGCAAAAAAGAGATTTCTAACGTTTTTTGATTCGAGCGTCTTCGGGTCAACGCCGTCTGTTGCTACACCGCCGCGCGTTACTTGTGCTTCCTTCAAGGGTCGAAGTTTAGAGATATTAAGTGTGAGCGACTTAAGGTTTTTAACAATTTCGCCTCTTTGAGCTTTTGATATTTCTGCCGCCTTCTTGCTCGGATCAATTCCAGACTTTCCAAGGACTACAAGTATAAGATTTGACGGAACCATCCCAACAAGGGCGTTCTTGACCGATTTATGGCCTGAAGAGTTAAATATCTTGGCGATAAGTTGGTCGAGCTCGTTGTTTGACTTCTCGCTGACAAAATCGAGCTTCACTTCAACTTTCTTACTTTGAACAAATGGAGCGATAAATCTGGCCTGCGACATTACGGCGGGACCCGAAAGACCATAATGAGTGAACATGAGGTCGCCTGATCTTTTGCTAACGGGTTCTCCGTCGACGAAAAAACTCGCCTGGGCCTCGGCCTTCAATCCCTGAACCTGCTTGACCCACGTCTCCTTGGTTTCCATCGGAACAAGAGCGGCATAGATCTCTTCAACCCTAATTCCGAGCTTTTTAGCCCAAAAATGTCCGTCACCAGATGAACCTAGCTGATGAGATGCTCTTCCCCCTGTTGTCAGGATTAGATTGTCGGATTCAATCGAAGACTCGTCCAAAAACTTTATTTGCCAGCTAGATTTTCTCTCGATCTGTTTTACCTCACTATTTAGCAACACCGGTACCTCGAGTCGCTCGAGCTCGTGTGAAAGAATATCAACTACGCTTTTGGCCTGATTTGTTCGCGGAAACATTCTTCCACGATCTTCTTCCTTGAGAATAAGGCCGAGGTCTTCAAAAAACTTTATCGTCTGAAACTGATCAAAAGCTGAGAGCACTGTTCCTATAAATCTCGGATTTGACCCGTGATAATTTTCTACCGTTGTGTTTTTATTTGTAATATTACACCTACCATTACCAGTCGCGAGGATTTTTCTCCCGATCGCCTCGTTTTTCTCAACCAAAACAACACTTGCGCCATTTCGCTTGGCGATTATTGCTGCCATTATTCCACTTGGGCCGCCACCTATAATTGTTGTATTATATCTGATCATAATTCTCCGGCAAATTATACCTTATTATCGACCCAATTGATATCCCCGATCGGTTATTTCTCTGAAAAAGCAAAAAACCAGTTGAATCGCCAGTTCAAGTGTGTATACTCAAGAAGTAAAAATAAAGAAGGAGTCAGATGGCAGATGAACCAATGACAGGTCGTTGTATGCGGTGCAAGGCGACCAAAGAGATGAAGGATGTCGAAGAGTCAACAATGAAAAACGGTGGCACAATGGCCAAAGGAATCTGTGTCGATTGTGGTTGCAAAATGTGCAAGATACTTGGAAAGAAGAAAGTCGACGAAGAGTAATCTTAACAAAACAAACAAAAAACGCCCCCTTAGACGGGAGCGTTTTTTGTTTTGAATAAACTTTACTTATTCAGCTGCTTTTTCGTCAGCTCTTGAGACGTTGGTTGCGTTATCACCTTTTTCGCTGGCTGTAATTTCGAATTGGACGACATCGCCCTCTTTCAAATCTTCGAAAGTTACACCTTTGAGCTCATTCGAGTGGAAGAATAAATCTTTATCCTTGCCCTCGATGGCGATGAAACCGAAACCGCGATCTGTTAAACGCTTGATTGTTCCTGTTTGCATTTTTTCTCTTTATTATTTGATACTTTTGCAAGTAGACTTTGCAAAAATATAGTTCGACTACGCTACTATTTGCATTCTCAATTGCTGAATTCATTATACTACAAAACTGCGAAAATTGCGAGGTATGCACTAAATTTTAACTGTTTATTTTTGATACCTTTATATTTTAGTTCTAAAAAACTCAAACGGGGGCAGGTGCGACCCTGTCCCCGTAAGAAGAGCTAGTACGCCCAGATCATCGTCGCTCCGGCGGCGGTCAGTCCCGCGCCAAAGCCAGTGATCAGGACGCGCTTGCCCTGGGTGATCCTGGCCGTTTCGGTCCACTTGTCGAGCGCTAGTGGTATCGATGCGGCCGAGGTGTTGGCGTAGTAGCGCAGTATGAGAAGAAACTTCTCGATCGGGAGCTCGTCCCCGAACTGCTCCTGCGCCTTTGTGATGATGCGCTTGTTCGCCTGGTGCGGCACTACCAGGTCTATCTCACTGATTGCGAAGTGCGCCTGTTTGGAGAGGGCACGGATCATGTCAGGTATAGCCTGGACCGCGAACTTGAAAACCGCCTGTCCGTCCATATGCAGCTTACCCTCATGCTTCTCGATGCCCTCGGCCGTCAGTTCCCTCTCGACACCGCCGGCTGGGATGTACAGCTTGTCGCGGCCGCTACCGTCCGCACCCAGCACCCATCCGTCTATTCCGTATGGGGACTTGACGCGCCCTACAACTACAGCGCCGGCCGCGTCGCCAAGCAAGAGGCAGGTCGTTCGGTCGGTATAGTTGGTGATCCTCGAGAGAAGATCGGCGCCTATGACCAACACGTTTCCATACATCCCGCTCGCGACAAACCCGTTGGCAGCGGAGAGTGCGTAGCCGAAGCCGGAACAGCCAGCTGCTACATCAAACGCTCCGCAATGGGCTCCAAGCGCGTCTTGGACGATCGGTGCGGTAGCCCCACAGAGACGATCGGGCGTTGTCGTCGCAACCATGATCAGGTCAATGTCGCTTGCCTTGAGGCCGGCTTTCTCGATAGCCAGCCTTCCCGCCCGAGCTGCGTACTGGGAGGTCGTCTCCCCCTCATCAGCGAACCACCGAAATTCGATCCCGGTGTTCTCCCTTATCCAGTCCGGGGTGGTTTCTATCCCCGGCAACGCCGCCATTTCGGCGTTACTGACTATTCGACTCGGAACCACCGAGCCGGTTGATAAGATCCCTGCTCGAAGTTCCGGCATCGTTCAGTCACTCTCCCGCTAATGGATGCGTACTCTCGCGCAAGGTTACCACAAAGGTATCAATCTGTCGAGTCTGGTATAACGATTGTCGGTAATAAAAACAAAAGCGCTTCCTACTGAAAGCGCTATTGTTATGTTGATATTGAAAATCTACATCGGCCTGAGAGTTCCGGCGAACACCTGCCAGGCCAGAAGTGATTTGGCGACCAAGCTCAATATAATGTACGCTTTCTCGCCGTAAAGATAGTCGCTCCATTTTCCAACTTTCTTGTATTGTAATACCTGGTTTATAGCGAATGTATTAAAGAATACGAATATCGAGAAGTAAATCCAGTAAACAAAGTCAGGAGCCTTGTACTCCCCTTCTCCGGCAGCAAAAAGATAAATCGCTATAGCAACCCAAGGAATTATCCCTGAGATGCATCCAAAAATGAACGATGTCCAGTTTGTTTTGCTGGTGCTCTGATTGTGCAGTTCCATCATCCAGCCAAACAGGATCATTGATACGTTAGCAGCCACCAGGCAAATGAGAGCCGAAAGATCATATACACCGACTAACAAGGCAATAATAACCAGCATCAGCGTCGAGCTAAATGAGTACTCAACCCATCTGGCAATATTTATATGCTTACCAAGGTTTTTGATATACCAATCAAACAAAACTGTGGAGATCAAGAAGTGTGCAATTGCAGACATGACTAGAAATGCGGCAACGGCAGGACCAATCTGTAAATCGAAAATCTTCTCCGCTACCGGTTTAAGCGTTTGCGTTTCAACATCAAAGTTTAAAAAGTTACCTATTACAGGCAAACTAAAGCTCGTCGAAAGTGCGAGCATGACAGCACCCTGGATAAGATGCAAGAAGCCCATCCCAATATTCCAGTTTCTTAGGTTATTCGCCTTTTTACTTTCTACCGCAACGTTTTCTATATACCCCCAAATTATTTGCTTGATTATATCATATTTTTCTGGAATCGTAAGCCCAATTTAACAAGGCCTGTTTTTGCTTGGCTCTGCAAGACAAATCTCCTTCTATACAATGTCTTTTTACTTGTGATAGATGTCTCCTGAACGCTTTCCACCTCGTGATTTGCCTGACGTCGTCCTCGTGTCGTCTACCCACATAGTATCGACAATACCACTGAAACCAACCCCGTGGGTCATCTGGGTGGATCCAGCCCTTTTCTCGCCAAACAGAGAGGGGTTGGCTTGCATTTACACTAAAATAATTTTTATCAGGATCGTGTTTTTCGCTGTCAAGCTTGGCTTTTTCGAACCAATCTTTTGGGAATTCTTTCTTGCAGTCGGTCATGTACTTGCCGCCAAAAACTCCAAGGGATAACATTTGTTTCGGGGTAAGTTCGGGTTTGAATTCAGGGTCAAAGCTCTCGCCAATCTTTTTAGCGAGCTCGTATCTATAATTCTTCTGCATCTTGTCGTTTACAGCAATTCTTTTCATTCTAAATGATTACTGGCTAGAAGTCCCAAGCGAAGCCGTGCCCAAAATGACCATTTTGGGCCGACTTGTAAAATACCGGCTGTTTAAGACTTAGATATTCGATGATCGCCTTTGGTCTAAGGTCGTAATCAGTTATCTTTTTACTTCTTTTGTCAATTATCGCCTCAGCCAGAACAGGTTCGGCCACTCCGATAGAATATCCAATCCTGATCAGTACTTCCTTGGCGCCGTATTTTTTAAGATAATCAACGGCGATTTTTCTGGCCATATATGCCGCGCTCCTGTCAACTTTAGTCGCGTCTTTGCCTGAGAACGCCCCACCCCCAACCGGAACACGTGGCCCATACGCGTCTTGAACGATCTTTCTACCCGTTAGCCCGCTGTCACTTTCAAAACCGCTCACAACAAACATACCTGTCGGATTGATGTAAGTCCTTCTTGGATTATATGACTCGGCAAGTTTTTGAAGCGGTTTGAAATCCGCACCTCTAGCATGCTGGGCGGAGATGACGACAGAATCAATCTCACCTTTTGGATTGATCACAACTTGCGACTTGGCGTCTGGTCCAAATCCTTTTGGAAGTTTCTGGAGAATTTCACGGGCTATAAACAGCTCGTTCGGTATTAGCGCTTTGTTTTCGTTACAAGCGTAGCCAATCATTATTCCTTGATCACCCGCTCCCCCTGTATCTACGCCCTGAGAGATATCGGGGCTTTGCTGAACAAGCCTGGATATTATTTTCACATTACTGCTATAGCCTATCTCGCGGAGAACCTTTTTCACGATTTTTGATTCGTCGATCTTAGTTTTCGAGGTTACTTCGCCAACCAAAAAAATAACACCGTGGCCACCTGCCGTTTCTACCGCGACTCGGCTATCAGGATCTTGCTTCAAATACTCATCAAGCAGCGCATCTGATACCTGATCGCAAACTTTATCTACGTGCCCCCTTGTTACAGCTTCAGCTATTTTCATCTTTCTCCTTTGGAATATTTTGCTATAACGTAATATACAAAAACGCAAGTGATTTTGCTAACCTTCAGTCTAGAACTAAAAAACCGCCCATTCAAGAGCGATTTTTTAGTTTGCGACCTAGATTAGCCCGGAGAGGTGCAAAATGTAGAGAGTGAGAGCGCTCGAAAGGACAAAGATCGCCCAGCCAAGCGAAAGACCAACCGGTGAACCCCACTCATCCCATTTGGATTTTCTTCTCGCCCAGTATCTCGGGTCGGACATCGCTTTATATACACCGCTCTCAACTTCATCGTTGAGCTGTTTTCTTTCTTTATTGTCCATTGTTTCTCCAAAGTTATACATTTATAAAAACTATCTACTCGACCTGTAGATTGTTTGGGATTCCCTTGAGTTTTGCCGGTTGGGCTCGTTTGATTGTTCCAAGGGTAGAACACGAGAACATTTTCCAACAATTGAAATGTATCCCAATAAAGCTGTAGAGTAAATACCAAACCAACAAAATCTGTTCAAGTTATTTCTTCCAATACTGTTCCGGCCAAGTGGTATTAGGGCAATTTTGCTCAACCCATTTTGACTCTTCGGTTGTAAGGTCGCGCGTTGTCATAGTATCGTACGCACCGTAAAATCCGTTTTCCCAAGTACCATAAATGTGATGTGGGCAATTGGCGCTGTCGCCTACAACATTAGTCGAACGGTCAGTTTTTTGTTTGTTATCGGAATTGTTTGATGTGTTGTTATTGGGCCAGATGGTTTCTGAACAATTTGATTTAATCCAGTCTACTTGTACTTGAGGAATATCCTTCTTATCTCCACTAGATTCGGATAAATAATATCCATTCTGGCTCTGGTAGATATTTTTGGGACAGCTGTATTGCTCCAGTTTACTGCTTTGCTCATCGTGAAAAATGAAGAAACCGCCTGCTATGACAATAATACCAATCGCCCCGCAAACAAATGCGATTTTTCTACGTTTTACAACTAGCAGAACTATACAGGAAACAATCAGCAATCCACCGATTAAATTTAAAATAATAAATCCTAGATTGGCTTTTTGCGGTTGGTTGCTAGTGGCGCTGCCAGATGATGTGCTAGCACCATTTTTTCCCGGCCCAAAAGCAATTAATTCCCCGGGGACCGTGGTCACATAAACAATGCCACCCTCGCCTATCGCCGGTGAAGCGACAATACCACCACCCTCAGTTTTGAATTGCCATTTTTCCTTGCCATTTCTGTCATATGCAAAAAACTGTCCGGTAATTGAACCAAAGTAAATCGTCCCATCCGCTCCGATCGCAGGCGATGAGCTTAATGTTTCATATGCTTTGGGGGTTTGAACTCGCCATTTTTCACTACCATCGGGGTTTAGAGCAAAAAATACGCCGTCCCAGTCACCAAAATAAATTGTTCCATCAGAGTCAATTCCAGGCGTGATACTCATACCGGCGCTTCCTGCCATTTTCCATTTAGTGCTTCCATCCGCCGGATTTAAAGCGTAAAAAAATGATTTTCTGGGATCATCCTTGCCTTTAGCGGTAATATAAACCGTGCCGTCTTTGGCGATTGTTGGTGATCCTTCCGGAACTCCATTTTCTGGGAATAAACTCCATTTTTTTGTCCCATCTGGATTTATAGCTAAGATGGCATTCTCACATTTCCCACCTTCGCAAAGGCCGGTCGTAGTGAAAATCACTCCATCATCTGCGATCGCCGCTGTGCCGGTTGACCAGTTAGAACCTGTACTGTACTCCCATTTTAGGGTTCCATCTGGATTGATAGCATAAACGTTGGCGTGCTTTTCTTCGGGCTTTCCGGTCTCGCGGGGAGGATACATTTCACTCCCAACATAAATAGTGCCATCTTTATCGATGGAGGGCGAAGACCAAGCGTTTTTGAACATAAATATCGGATAGCTCCATTTCTCTTTGCCATCGGGGCTAACCGCAAAAAATTTGCCAGTCATGGGTAAAAAATAGATAGTACCGTCCTCGGCAATAGCTGGAGATGACTGAGCGCAGCTTTCGCCTCCCCATTCCTTACTCGTAACCGGCTTACCACCACTAAAACGCCATTTCTCTTTTCCGTTTTTGTCAATTGCGTATAGGTTGCATTTCTGATCGGCAAAATATATATCTCCTTCTTTATCAATCACTGGAGATGTCTCTATCTGACCTTCGGCCTTAAACCGCCACTTGATCGCTCCACCCAGCTTGCTTGTGTCAAATTGCGATAAGCCGGTTCCCTTGGTATTTCCATGAACGATCGGCCACGGAGCTTCGCTCAAGGAGGCCTTGGCAACCTGCGCACAACCAATCAGAGCGAAAACCGCCAAAGACAGATAGAGTGCATTGAGTAATTTTCTGATATTCCCCTCCTCGTTCTCTAGATTATAGCACTTGTTTGATAGAGCATAAAATTATTTCTTAATCAATCGTGTTGCGAGGAGCAAGACTGTTACGTCATAACAAAACAAATAAATTGGATAGGCAGCGTCATAAAACGCAAAAGTGCCGATTGCAAATAGTCCGCTGAGACCGGAGAGGGTGGCAAACATCCAGACAAGGCGGGTTTCAGACGATGGGTCGCGATAGGTTTTGATAATTGTCGGCAGGCCAAAAAACAAATCAGCCAGTATTGCGCAGACTAGAGCTAAAATTGGGAGATTTAGAGATTGCCAGAGTACGAGCCCCAGGATGCCAAGCCCAAACAAAACATAATCATAAACAGTCGTTGACCAAACGCCAGATCGTCTGATGATGGCATAAAGCGCGATCACCATGCACATCACGGTGTTGGCCCAGATAATTGCCGACGACCATGTCGATCCCTCGGCGAGCATCGCAAACGCGCCGAGAGCGGTAATAAGCGACCACCCGAGCCAACTCAAGATGTGTGGCTTGGCAGTTTTGTGATGAATATCAATAAGGTATGGTATCGAACCCACCAGTACAAACCCCGACGCTATCAGTCCAAAAATCGCTTTTATTTCCATATTAGTTTCGCCATCTTTCAAGTTTCGGAATTGGGCGAGTGGCAAGCCAAGCCACAAATCCGTTCATGCCGGATTTCTTCATCTCCCCAATGCAAAACTTCTGCATTTTCTCCGGCGTATCAATTTCTTTTGGTGATAAAAACTCGCCGTTTTCGTAGCACATCGAGCAATACTTAGCACTTTTTGATCCGTCTTTTTCCGTGCCTCCACCATTTTTATCCTTGTTTAGCGGATACCCACAACTTTGACAAAATTTGTAAGCTTTTTCCATATTTCTCTCCCTATTTATAATTCTTTAATTATTATATCAC
>Ga0172375_10004502_pt1 | contig 20542 bp, 20 predicted proteins | sample LakKiv1m_FD_114537 | JGI IMG/M metagenome (GOLD analysis project Ga0172375, IMG submission 114537) | Freshwater microbial communities from Kabuno Bay, South-Kivu, Congo - kab_092012_11.1m | ecosystem: Environmental > Aquatic > Freshwater > Lake | place: Democratic Republic of the Congo...
CCCGGTGTGGCTGTAGAATATCGTCGCCGTCGGGATAAGTAACTTTGGCGATTTGAGCTAGTTTGGGAGTTACTTCCAAAAAGGCACCTAATGTTTGAGATGAGTCGGTGGCAATTAAGTCCCGAAAATTGGCGGATAGAGTGGCATTATTGACAACGTCAAAGCGCAATAACCACGTTATCGGTAGGGCAGACTTGGTTGCTTCTTGATATTGAAAATTAGGAAAATCTAAAGGGGTTTGATTTTTATCAGTCCAACCTTCTAGGCCCCTAACCGGATTGACAACCGTAACAAAAGTAGTTTTAAGAAAAGCTTCAGCTTTACTAGTAAAAATTAAACTACCTAAAAATAAGATTAATATTGTTAATAAATATTTACGCATGCTTGATGAAAAAATAACGGTAAGTTTTGTGAAAAAAATCTTTTCCTTCAAGACAAAGGGTGACTAGTGCATAAATAACAACGCCCATGCTCATGGTGATTATTAACGAAATGAAGGTAGTAATTAAGGGACGAGTGAAAAGACAATACAGGGCCAAAATAAGGCTGGCAAAGAACGGTGATTTGAGGGAAATAAATAAACTGAAATCAAGATATTTTTTTAGAATAATAATCGAAAAGACCGAACTGACAGCAATAATTCCAACCGCATAACTGACCCCCAAATAACCGTATTTGAAAGCTAATAGTGGAAAAAGAGTCCAGGTGAGACCTGTCCACATCATCATTAATTTAAAAGTAGATTTAATTTTACCGATAGCGTTAAGAGTATTAGTAATCATCGTTGATATACTTGCCCAGGCGGCATTAAAAATATATAAGTAGAGCGGAATAACGGCTGGTAACCATTTAGTATAGCGGGGGATTAAGTTAATTAAAGGAACAGAAAAAATTGCCATAACGACAAAGACCGGAAACACCAATAAAGTTAAATACTTTAAACTTAATTCGACTACCTTTTTTAACTCTTTAGGGTGATTTTGCATTCGAGAAAAAGCGGGAAAGGCAACTTTGGTCAGATTGTCCATAAAGATTCTTAAGGGTAAGTTTGCCCAACGACTGGCCCAGCCCAAGTATCCTAACCCTTGAGAGCCAATAACTTTGCCCAAAAAAATGGTCATACCATCATCTTTAACAACTGCAAGTAAGGTGTTAGCTTGATACGGTAAACCGAATTTTAATAAATGAGACAGAGATTCTCGACTAATACCTAATCCCGGCCGCCAAGGAGAAACAATATACATAGCGATTAAACCAACAATTCCCCGAGATAAGACAGCAATAGTAAAAGCGGTAATGCCAAAACCTCGCCAAGCAAAATAAACTGCCGCTAAATTAAAGACCAAAGTTTCGACAATTTGAGGGATGATTAACTTATTAAATTTTATTTCTCGCTCTAAAATCACCGAAGGAATAGTCTTTAGAGAACTTAAAAATAGAGAGATGGCCATGGCCCAAAGAAGATAAATCCCTTCTGCGCCAATCTGATAAAAATCTTTAATTAAGTTTGAAAAGATCAGGAGTAAGGCAATTAAAGTCAGAACCAGAATTTGTTGAACGGTGAAAGTCGTAATTAAATCTTTGCGGGTAGGACTGACTTTTTTTTGAATTAAAGCCGCCGCTAAACCAATATCAGAAAAATAAGCTAAAAAATTGACTACTGAAGAAACTAGATAAAATATTCCGTAAATACTAGGGGAAAGAAATACTGTTAAGGCAAATGTTGCTAAAAACCCAATCAGTTGAATCACTAGAGTTCTAGACATCAAAGCTAAAATGCCGCTTAAAGACCGTTTTTTGACTTCGTTAAGTTCAATCTGAGGTAGTCCTTCGTCGATTGAGGAGATGGCAAAAATTTCGGCCATAGAATAAATATAAAAGAGTAATTAATGATATAAAAGTAACGAAATCAGAGATGGCTCTAACTGGAGTTTTACTAAGGCGCATACTAATTTCCGTCTCTCCTTCTGGGACATCAATAATAATTCTACCTAAATCGGCATCAGTTCGATAATTCACTTTTTGACTATTGATGGTGATGTTCATCCCAGGGAAACCAAATTGGGGAAGGATTATCTCAGCCTGAGAAGATGATGTTTTGGCGGTAAACTCGAGCCAGTTACTACCTGTTTGATAATTGAGAATTCCACCCGTACCGCTTAAGTACGTTGGTAGAGTAGGAGCGGGGTCACCCGGTGGTCGACTGGCTGATTTAGGCAAATAATCAAAAATACCACCAGTTACTTGAAGCTCCCAAAGATTTCCGGATAACTTTTCAGCTCTGGTTAAATTTAATTGTTTATCTATTTTGAAAAAAGGCAAATTCCAGAAAATCACTGCTAGTAATAAACTGAAACCAATAAATAACCGAATAAAAATTGATTTATTTCTAAAATAATAGAAGAGGCTACCAGCTAAAAAGGAAAAAATAAAAGCAACTATAGCCAAAAGTCGCCAAGGAAATTGAGCATAATATAAAAGTGGCAAGTTGTCCCAAAACCAAACCGAACGGGAATGAGTAAGAAAAAGATAAATAAATCCAGAAAGAAAAACTAACAGGAACATGATTGATTTTTTACTGTTCTTCCTAAAATTAATTATGGCTAATAAAAAGACAACCAGAGTAACTAGCCAATGAAGGTGACCGATAGGGAAAGCCATATCGTCATTTGGTCCCCAAGTGGAACCACCATAACCCCAAAAACGTGATAAAAATAATTGATTAAGATCAGCAAAATGAGCTAAATAATTAAAATAACCAATCGTCATAGATTCGACGTGAACATATTTACCTTCCAAAATTACGGGGACAAAAAAGAAAGCAGCTAGACCAATCGCCCAAAGAGCGCTAATAAATAAGGACTTTGTCTTAAACCAGTTTTTTGTTTGCCAAAGATGGTACAGAGACCACAAAAGCAAAAACGGAGAAAAGACCAAGGCCATGACGTTATGGGAAAGAAGTAGCCCGGCGTAAGAAAGAGCCAGTTTGGCTACAGCGGTTTTTATGCTTTGACGAGTTGAAGTAATTACTTGGTACGCATAGAGAAGAATAAAAGGAAACCAGATCATCCCCCAAGCTTCGTTAAGAGCTCCACGAACGTAAATATCAACAGAATGGTAGGGCGCATAGACGTAAAATACAGCGGCGACAATTCCCGCTAGTCGGCCAAAAAAGTTTTTTACCAACAAATACATGCCTAGCCCGGAAACGATAAAGGCGAAAATAAAAAGCAATTTAACCGACCAAAACAAATTAACTCCTAAGAGAAAAAACCCTTCAGCTAAGTAATAGGGTAGAGGTGGGTAAAACTGAAACAGGGGGTATCCGTAACCAAAACCACCATCGGGGACCCAACGACAGGGTAATTGGCCATCCTTAATACATTTGTCAAATTCAAAAAGCCTAAATACCTGCATATCGTCATGCATGGGAAAATAACCTGGTTTAAGCAAATCCCAAATCGCAGGGACAAAAAGTAATAGTAAAAAAACTATAGTCCAGTAAGACTTGAAAAATTTAATCATTGTTATTTAAAGCTTGGGGTAACAACTGATAAAACTGAAGCTCTTCGCGACTGCCATCAGTTCTTTCAGCCTTGGGGTAAGAGGCAATCAGTTTTAACTTGTTAACTTCAGATTGGTCAAGTTTATTCCGAGATTTGTTAACCACAAAATAGATTTGGTTTTCGGCAGAAGTATTTAATAAAGAATCGGCTAATTTAAAGATAGGTAAGCCAACACCAATCACAGTGATGTTAGGGCGGTTTTCGGTGTAAATTTGTAAACCATCAGGTAAAGTACCAAAGGAGCCTTCAGTACCAACCACTATCTTAGCACCATTGTTGGCCTGATCGATTAAATATTCTGCAATTTCTTTTTGTCCGGTACCAGCGGTCCATTCTTCAAGGTATCCACTACGCATATCAAAACTCATGGGAGTTTTTTCAGGCCGAAAAACATAACCTAGGCTTAAAAATAAAGGCATGATTAAAAAAACAATAAAGAGGGGTACTCTTTTCATCTTATTTTGGAGAAAATCTAAACCAATCGCAGCCAGAATAATTAAAAGAGGAATAAAAAAGAGCAAATAACGCGAGGTATAAACCTTGGCAACTGAGGCCTGGCTTAAGAAAGGTAAACTAAATACACTTAATAAAAATAAAATTAAACGGTACTTTTTTGATAAGACTGAGGTAAAAATCAGGATAATCGTCGATGCACTTAAAAGCAACCACATCCAAGAGAAGCTGTTTTGGATATTGTAAATTAAAGGAACAAAGGGGTGAGTGAGAATCTCTTTAAATGAGTAAAGATAATCTTGATTACGAGAATTAATCAGATGGAAATTGGGACCAAGTCGTAAGATGTTAAACATTACTTGAGAAATCATTCCAGCCACCAACCAACCACTAATTAATTTCAAAAAGTTATGTTTTTTAAACTGGAAAAAAAAGATTGCCAAAAGTAATTGCCAAAAATAAAAAATAACTGCTGGAGATTTAGTTAAAAGACCACCACCAAGAACAAAACCCAGAATCATGGCTAAATCTAACCTTTGGTAACGAACAAAAAGAGCCCCAACAACTAATGACCAAATAGCAAAAGTGGTTAAAAGACTATCAGCTAAAGCCATTCGATCGAAAAATACCATAAATGGAGTCAGAGCGTAAAGTAGACAAGCAAAGGCACTAGTGGTTAAATTTTTGGTCAAAATAAAAGTCAATAAACCTGTCCCAACTAAAGTAAAAAAGCCAGCGGTTACCGATACTATTCGGCCGGCAACCAGCGGGTCGGAAAATATTTTTAAGGCTGGTATAACCAACCACATAAATAGTGGTTGTTTGCCGTCGGATTGGGGTAAAAATCTTAAAGTGGCTTCGTTTTTCATTATTTGTGCCCAACGCACATAAATTGCTTCGTCAACAAAAACAGGAAGTTTATCTAAGACCAATAGTCTTAAAGAAAAAAAAGTTATTAAGCTAAGGAGAAGAATAAACAGCGAAAATTTCGATAATTTAATTTTCATATCCCCCCTTAAGATCTTTAATTTTAACTTTGAGGATTTGTTTAAGCATATCTAAAGATTCAGTTAAGAAATTTTTTGATTTGCTAGTAGAAATATCTTCGTCGTGCCAGTTAACAGTGACTTCTTTTATTTTTTCACCTTGTTTTTCAATTAGAAATAAGAGCTCAACATCAAAAGCGCTTACTTTCCAACCTTTAGCAATCTCAACATTGTTAAAATTACTTAGTTGGGGAAAAATGTTTTTTAACAACGTGGATTCAAAAGCTTTAAAACCACATTGGGTATCGACAATATCCTTTAAAAGCAAAAGTTTTCTAAAAGTTAAAAAAGCGATAGCGGTAACCTGACGAAAAAAGGAGGTGTCTCTTTTCTTCCCTCGTGAACCGATAACTGCCTTATAACCTTTATTAAACCAGGGCAAAAGTTTGTCAATTTCCGACAGAGGCGTTGATTGATCCATATCAGTGAAAAGAATATAGCGACCATTGGCTTTTTCAATACCATTTTTTAGAGCACCGGCCTTACCAGTATGAGAATTTTTTAATAGACGAAAGTCAGAATGAGAACTAACAAAATTTTTAAGAAATTCAAGACTGCCATCAGTTGAATTATCGTCAGAAATAATTACTTCAAAAGAATATTTTGCTTTTCCTAAAAAACTAGCAACTTTATCGAGAGATCCGGATCTAAGATTGGCAATCTCGTTGTAATTAGGGATAACGATAGATAAGTATGGTTGTGCCATGTCTAGTTCAATTATAGCTTGCTCAGAGATTTTAAGTGATTAACTGTGCGCAAAAATTCGGCTTCGGCTTGAACAAGGGATTGATTTAGACAAAAACTAGCTGAAGCCAAATGTCCACCACCATGAAGAAGATGGGCAATCTGAGAGACGTCGAGTTTCGGTTTTCTGGCCCTGATTGAACCCTTGGTAGTTCCCGGTTCTTTTTCAATTAGCACAGCCCCAAAATCGGTATCTTTAATTCGACTGATAATAGCGTTGGCGAAAACACCCAAACGAATATCGCAAGGTGAGTTGCGCCATTGATCGTAGGGTAAAGTTGACCAAACAAAACTCTTATCATCAGAGTATTTAAGATTTTCTAAAAGAATTGACCATGTCTTAACTTCCTCAAATCTCAATGACCTGGCGATTTGAGTAACACAATAATGGTAATTGACTCCTAAAGTCTGAAATTTAGCAACTAAATTCAAGGCATCGGCAGAAGAATTACTGTTTTGAAAAGTATCAGTATCACAAATAATTCCGGCGGTTAAGCAGGTAGCAATATTAACAGTAATATCAATATCTAACGCTTTTAATAAAAAATAAACCATCTCTGCAGTTGATGAGCCTTCTGCCTCAATCCAAGTGTATTTTGATTTTATTTGATTATCGGGATGATGGTCGATGTTCACAACTGGTTTCCTAATATTAGCTTTTCGACTGTTAGTACTTGCCAAAGACCAGTTGGCTGTATCTAGAGCCAGATAAACATCGTAAGGATAAGTTAAGCTTAAGGACATTTTTATTTTTTCAATTGATTCAGTTTGAGGTAGAAATCGTAATTCTTCTGGGATACTATCTTCACAGTAAAGACGGACAACTTTCCCTACAGACTCTAAGCCAATTTTAAGAGCTAGAGCTGAACCAACAGAATCAGCGTCTGGACCAAGATGAATGTGGGCCAAAAAGTTGGAATAAGAATTAACCAAATCAATAATATCTTGAGGTGCTTTCATGATCGAGTTTATTGAGTCTGGTGAACCAGCCGATAAATTTTAATTCCATCTACCTGCCATTGATCTTCAATTTCTGCTTGACCAAAAACGGCAATTTGCCAAGCGGGATTACCAAGGGGCTGACAAGTATCGCCATCTTCACAAACAGCAAAAAGTTGGTTAGTGATAGCTTCTTCGCCCCTGACTAGTTTGGCTTGTTTGTTTTCAAAAAAATACCGATACGATTCATCATAGTTTTGCTTAGCAATTAAGCCAAAGTTAAACGGTTTTTGGTCTGATTCTTTAATAATTAAGTCGGTAATCGTTTCAGTTCTCTGAAGTTGACGGTTGGGGACTCCTCTAAGCGGAGAATATTTAAATGATAAAAAGAGTAGGGGGGTTAAGATTACAAAAGCAATTATTTTGATAAACAAGTGCCGATTCAAATATAGATTAGAAATTACGAGACCAGCAAGAAGATAGATAGCTGGATAAATAAAACCAAAATAATGAGCGTAAACATGTTGTTTGTAAATTCCCAAACCAAGGATGGCAAAAATCAACCAAAGAAAAAGTATTTTTGCACCTGATTTACCCCTAGGATTAAGGGGAAAATAAGACAGAATAGAGAGAATAAAAACAAAAAAACTGACAAGAGGTAATAATATTTTTTGCCGTGAGAGTAATAAGTCCTCAACCATTTGAAAAATAACTGGCAAAAAACGATCAGAGTTGGTGGGGTTAATATTAATAGTTGTTTGACGATTGCTAAAAAATTGTTTAAAAGCATTAAAGTTCATGAAATCGTGTTTTAGGTCAAACAGAAGTAAGGGGGACATGAGCAAAAAGAAAATAAAAAGTGACAGAAGTGATAGTTTGATAAATTTATTTTTTCTTTGGGGATCTTTTCTTGAGGCTAAAAATGAAATAAACCAAAACAAACCAAGTGTTGGGATAAGGAGCAAACCCAAATAGTGCATTTGCAGAGCAAAGGCTAAAGAAATAACTACTAAGAGTAAATACTTATTTTTTTTAAATTGCCAAACTTGATAAATGCCCCAAATTGAGAGGAGGGCGAACAGAGGCATTGGATTTGGATTCCAGGATGAGCGGGCATAGATTATCGCTACCGGTGATACGGCAAATAAAAGAGCCGCAATTATTCCTGTGTATTTATTAAATAAACGACGACCAAAAAACCAGGTTAAAAAAACAGTAACTGTACCCATTAGGGCATTCATAATGGCCGGACCAGTGGGATTAAGACCGGCAAGCCAAAGTGATGGGGCAATTAAATAGTAATAGAGCGGCCCCAGATACATGTTGCCAATACTAGTTTGAGGACCAATAAAAACTAAGTTGCCACGAAGAAGATCGCGAACAATGCGGACGTCTCGGCCCTCGTCACCTAAAAAGGTTAAATATTCACTAATTCGATAGAGCCGAGTAAAAAGACTGATAAGAATAATCAACGTTAAAACGACAAATTCAAATCGGTGCTTTTTTATCCAATAAATTATTTTATTTTTCGCCATAACTTAAATAGATCAAAAAAGCTTTTGATAATAACGTTAAATTTGGCTCCGGTAGCTTCTCCCTGACGTCTCGGGTAATGGTTGACACCAACCTCGATGATTTTGAAACCTTTTTTCTTGGCTTTAATTAAAAATTCACTGCTGATAAAAGCCCCCCGTTCGCTTTCAAGTTTAGGAATCGTGTCAATTACCTTTTTGGAAATTAATTTAAAACCGCAGTCGATATCCTTAATATTTAGACCAAAGAGAAGGTAGACGAAGCATTGCCAAGCTTTAGAATTTAATTTACGGCCAGTAGAGACCTTTCGATCGTTATAAAAACCAATAACTAAATCCGCTTTGGTTTTTTCTTGAGTAGTAATAAATTTATCTATTTCGGCAAAATCAAATTGACCGTCAGCATCAATAAAGGCAATCCAGGGGTAACGAGAATTATAAAAGCCGCTTTTCAGGGCGGCACCGTAACCATGGTTGGACGAATGATGAATTACCTTAATCCTTTTATCTTCTTGGTGTAGTTTATCGGCAATTACACCAGTTTTATCTTTAGAACCATCGTTAATAATTAATATTTCCCATTCGGAGGCATATTTTTCTAGGTTTTCCCTGACATTTTTAACTGTGTTTTCAATATTTTCAGCTTCGTTATAAGCCGGCAAAAAAACAGATAAAGATTTAAGTCCATTTTTCATAAGATTAAGTATACAAGAATAAGGTATTATAAGAACTTGATGGGCAAAAGAAAAGTTATGTTGATTTTGGCTTCTTGGCTGTTGGTTTTTGTTGTTTGGTTACCCTTCATGTTGAAGCTTAATTTCTGGGGTTTGAATTTTGAATCTGGTTTAATGCGGGTTTGGGCTAATTTTGATGGTCCAAATTATTTAATTATTGCCAGAACCTGGTACGACAAGACCTTAATTGCTAAAGGGTTCTCTAATCCTTTACCACTAGAGTACTATCCGGCTCATTGGCCTTTATACCCGGCGATTATTTCTTTTTTTGACTTATTTTTGTCAGGACCTAGAGCCATGCTTATTGCCAGCCTTTTAGGAACGGCTTTTTTTTACTATGCCTTGGTTGAATTTTTAGATCATTTCGGAGTTTCCAAAAAGAGAATTTTAACTCTTGGATTGGTCAGCATTGTTTTGCCCGCTCGATGGTTAGCCGTAAAAAGTGTTGGCTCCCCAGAAGCCTGGTTTATGGGATTTTTGATGTTTTCTTTATTAGCTTATAAAGATAAAAAATACTTAATAGCGGGGATCTTTGGGGCTTTAGCTCAATTGACTAAAAGCCCGGCTATCTTATTATTTATTAGTGTGTTGTTATACGAATTGCTTCAGTTAATTAAAAATGGAGAAAAATTTGCGATAGTTTTGGGACGAATAGTTAAAATGGCTTTAATCCCAATTTCTATCTTGGCAGTATTTTATTTTTATCAATTAAGAGTGGGTGATTTTTGGGCATATTTTCATAGCGGAGATAATTTTCATCTTTTCTGGCCACCGTTTTCAATTTTTACTCACGGAGGAACATGGGTAGGTAGTTTTTGGTTAGAAGAAGTTATTTGGATTTGGTTAATTTACGGATTGGGAATCTTAAGGTTTTGGCGACAAGAAAAAACAATTACACCACCGGTGGTATTTGGAGTTGTTTTTTTTATCACTACGCTGTTTGTGTCTCACCGTGATTTAGCCAGATATATTTTACCGATTTTACCAATTGTTCTCATTGGCTGGCAAAAGGTAATTAGCAAAAGAGAATTTAAAATAATGGCTCTGGTTTTGATAATTCCAATTTTGCTGTTTACCTGGAATTTTCTTTTGAATAACTTTGCCCCAGTCGCCGACTGGAGTCCGTATCTATAACCGATATATGAAGGTTTATTTTTTCTTCCAAATGACTTTGTTGTACATCAGCCAGTTGTAGGGAAGAACAAGAAAAACAATAATGAAAGGGAGGAGTAACTGGCGATACTCCGGACCGGTAAAGTGAACCCCAATTGTCCCCACAACTGTTTGAATTGCAAGTGCGCCAGCAGAGGTGAGATTGAACTGTAAAAACTTACTTATAAGTTTGATTAGTCCAGAAATCTTTTCCTGTTTAAATGTCCAGAGATTGTTCAGGGTAAAGTTACTGATAATGGCTGCTTCGGTAGAGAGTAGCCAAGCTGACCATTCCGGCCAACCTAAATTAGAAATAAGAGCCAGGAAACTGGCGTTAATAACATAGCCGATAAAACCAACTGTGCCGAATTTTAAAAATTTTTGGGTAAAATCATCACGCCAACGAAGCAAAAAGGCGGTTTTAAAAATATCTTTAGCGGTATCTGAAGCAATTTTAGATTCGCCTTTGTCACGTAGGCCAAATTTCAAAGGAATTTCTTTTATCCTGGCCCCCAGTTTAACCATTTGAAAAAGAAATTCTATTTTATAAGCAAACTGATAAGAGATTAATTTGTCCATTTCCAGACGATCAACAAAACCTTTGACCCGAGAGGCTTTAAGGCCAGTGGTGGGGTCAGTAATTTGGAAAAAGGGTTTAAAGGGAAAAAATAAAATAAAGCGGGCAACAAAACCCCCAAAAACGCTAAAAAATATTCGCTTGAATCCCCACCCCTTGGGATTTGATCCACCGGGTATGCGCCGAGAACCAAGAACATAATCGGCCCCAACATCAATCTCTTTAAGCATTACCGGAATGGTATCGACTGGATGCTGAAAATCGCCATCAAACTCGATGACGACATCGGCTTTTAGGGTTTCGCTGGCGAACCGGAAACCTTTAACATAGGCCATGCCAATACCCGCTTTGGTTTTGTTTAAAAAAAGATGAAGATTTTTGTATTTTTTCTGTTTTTCCTGAACTATTTTATAGGTTCCGTCGGGCGAGGTGTCATCAACTACCAAGAGGTGACAGTCCCAACCGATCACTTTCGGAAAAACTTGACCACAGAGAGCATCGGCCATTTCACCAACTGTGTCTTTTTCGTTGTAAGTAGGAATGACGACAACAGCAATTTTTTGCTTCATAATCCGAGTATAACACGGAAAAATCGTATAATTGGGGTATGAAAATAGACATCGTAACGATATTCCCGGAAATGTTTAAAGGACCATTTGAGGAAAGTATCGTAAAACGAGCCAAAGATAAGGGTTTGGTAGAAATAAAAATACATAACTTACGCGACTGGGCAAGTGACAACAGACGAACAGTCGATAGTTCGCCGTATGGTGGCGGGGCCGGTATGGTAATGCGGGTAGATGTGATTGACAGGGCGGTTTCCGCTTTAAAAGTGAAAGGTTCGAGGGTGGTTTTATTAGATACCAGGGGGCAAGTTTTTAACCAGCAAAAGGCAAAAGAATTATCGCAAATAAAACAGATAATTTTGATTGCCGGGCATTACGAAGGAATTGATCATCGGGTTTACGAACATATTGCCGATGAGGTAATTTCGATAGGAGAGTTTGTTCTAACTGGAGGAGAATTACCAGCGATGGTAGTAGTTGATAGTCTGGTTCGTTTAGTTCCGGGAGTTTTAGGGAATCAGGAATCGCTAGCAGAAGAATCATATAACGAAGAGGGGGTACTTGAATATCCGCAATACACTAGACCAGAAGAATATAGAGGATGGAGGGTGCCAGAAATTTTACTATCAGGAAATCATAAAAAAATAAAAGATTGGCGGGAAAGAGATTATTGAGATTTTCGGGAAGGATAACCCCGGTCAGCATGAGGGTCTGTTTCCTTGTCTCTTTCCTTCAACTCACGAAAGGCTTCTTGTGCGGTCAAACCCGGGTGTTCCTCCATATACCGTTCTATTATGTTTCTTATCCCCGAAGCGAATCCATTAAGAAATTCGTCTTCTTTTTTCTCTTCAACTAAAACTGGTGGTTTCATCTCAAGGTTTCCACCTTCACTAGTGGTAATAAATGTTTCCTGAACTGGCCTTGCTTCTCGTGTACTATTCATCGGGTAAATTATAGCAAATTACTCTTTCGGCAGACCGACAGGGAAAAGATAAATCACCGTTTCTTCTTCGGGTAATTCTAATAAATCATGAACTTTTTCTGGATCAAAACTGGAAAGAGCAACAGTCCCCAGACCCAAACTTTCAACTTCTAAATAAATATTCTGGCCAACGTGTCCTGCTTCTAAATAGACATTAAAATCAGCCTTTTCGTTGTCAAAAGCAGCGGTCATTTTTTCAAAGTTACCAGTAATTATTAATACCGCCGGAGCGACACTTAACGAACTTTGATTAACTGTTTCTGTTAGGTCTTTTAGTAAATCTCCTGGTTTAACCAGGGTCAAACGGTGAACTGGTTCACGATCTCCTGGCCAATAGCGATAAAGACCAGGGTTTAAGCTTTCAACCTGATGAGAAAGAAAATAAACAGTAAGCGGATAGACCGACTTTACTGATGGAGCTGTTCGACCACCCCAATCAACAGTTACTCCTTGAGCTGCCCAAAGGAGCTGAGAAATTTGTTTAATAGTTAAAGGTTCGTTAAGTAAATCCCGACGACTGCGTCGACTGGAAAGAGCTTTTTCTAAACTCAGGCGAGAATCCAAATTGGGAGAAGGTAATTTAATTGGCTCAATTAGTTCAACTGTTTCTGGATTTGATTGAACTTGGCGGTTGGTTAACGAGTCAGGGTTAGTACGACCTAAACCTTGGAAGTAAGAAAAAACAATAAAGGAAGTAATCAATAAAAAACTAACTCCGATTAAACTTAAACGTCCAGGGGGTGTTTCAGGCATGAATCAATCTTATCAGATGTAGGTGTTGATTTGAGCTTTATCTTTCTGCTCTTGAAACCAGGTTGAAAATTCTTGTTGTTGTTTTTGCAACTTTAAAGAACTACGGATATCTTCTTTGACTTCATCAAGTGTTTTCCCTTCGAAACTGGCTTCGTTATTTTGGAAATACTCTTCAATCTCAGTATCAGTAACCTCAACGGGGAAATTTTTGTCTGATAATTTTCTCTCCATAATCACCGACTCTAGACGGTCAGTAAGATCGGTCTCCGTCATACCATATTGAGTAAGAGCCGCCTTAAGATTTTCTTCTCCGCCAACTTGGTCAATCAACCGTTGTCGCTCGGATTTGAGATCATCAGCAGTCACAGTCAAATCATTTTGTTTCATCAGGTCTTTTAAGAAAGCGGTGTTAATCATCTCTTCCAGAGTAGTTTTGCCATAACGCTCATTGAGTTTTTGGTTTAATTGAAAACGAGAGATGGGCGTAGTATTAACAGTTCCAGCAATAATTAGACCTCGATATTTCTTGGCGATGAGAAAAACTGTAACCCCGACGAGAAGGACAATGACCAAGTTCCGAATAAAAGTGGGATTAACTAGAGAAAAGAGACTCTTTTGTGCCTCTTTGGTCTTAACTGTTACCTCAGTAACTGTTTTTTTCTTGCTTAGGGTTTTATTTTTTGTTGCCATGCGTTAGATTGTAACATAAATTATTTTTTGTCTAGAAAGTATTTTTTTGAAGCAATTTTTTCAGGTAAAAGCGGGGCTTTTGAATACATTTCATAACCCTTGCTGTAACCAATTTCTTTCATCAACTTCGTTGGGGCGTTTCTAAGGTTTAGAGGAATGGGGAGGTTACCAAACTGTTTGACGTCGGCAAGGGCGGCCATGTAGGCGTCGTATGCCCTTCTATCCTTTGGCGCTTGAGCAAGATAGACCGTCCCCGCTGCCAGGTTCTCTTGACATTCAGGATAACCAACTGTTTCTACAGCTCTAAACACTGCGTTGGCCACTACCAGAGCGGTGGGAGAGGCAACGTCTTCCGAAGCGAAGACCACCATTCTCCTGGCAATAAACTTCGGATCTTGTCCAGACTCAACCATTCGGGCCAGATAGTAGAGAGCGGCATCAACATTACTAGCTCTCATACACTTAATAAATGAGCTAATTAGGTTGTAGTGTTCATCTCCTTGTTTGTCGAAACGAATTGGTCGTGATTGGACTGTTTTTTTAAGATTTTCTAAACTAAGTTGATGGTATAGGTGATAACAATTATCAATAATACTGATGACCTGACGAGCATCTCCGTTGGCAACTAAGATTAACCATTCCAGTGCTTCTTTTTTAAGGATTAATTTGGGTTTTTGGTTTTGATTTAGTGCGGCAACAGCTCGAGAAATAATCTGGGATATTTCTTGATCAGTTAATTCTTTCAAAATAAAAACGCGGCAACGAGATAACAAGGGAGAGATGATTTCAAAACTAGGATTTTCGGTCGTCGCTCCGATTAAGGTAATAATCCCTGTTTCTACAAAAGGGAGTAAAAAATCTTGTTGAGCTTTGTTAAAGCGATGAATTTCATCAAGAAATAATATTGTTGGTAATTCTGTTTTTTTTGCACTTTCGACTACTTTTTTTATATCATTTTTTCCAGCAGAAACGGCTGATAATTCAAACAGGTTTGCTTTTAATTTTTGAGCATATATTTTACCCAATGTAGTTTTACCCGTTCCAGGAGGACCCCAAAAAACCATGGAGATTAATTTTTTATTATCGATGGCTAACCGCAATGGTTGATCTTTACCAACTAAATGTTTCTGACCAATAAATTCCGATAATTTTTGGGGTCTGATCTTAGACGCTAGGGGTGAATGAGGCAAATTGACCACATTCATAAAAAATTTTTATTTTTTGATTTCTTCAAGAGAAAGGTTATCGTCGAGAGTTGGAAGAACAGGGTCGGGAACACTAAGACTAAACTTCTCAATTTCTTGTTTTATTGGCTCAACTGCCGACTGATATTCAATTACCGGGGTTTTAGTTATCTGTTCAGGAGCAGTAATACTTATTTTATCTTGAAGAAAAAGATTAGAAATACTTTTGCCTAAAGCCAAACCGAAAAAGATAATAAATAATAAGGCGATTACGGGTAAAACATAGCGCAAAACTCGTTGAGTCCCGGGGTTAATTTTTGCAGTAATTAACTGGGGTAATTTTTGGAAAGAAGGGAAGTGCCCTAATTCCGGATACAAATTTAACAAATTTGATTTTATCTTATCGATCCACATAGTTTTTATCAAAATCGATTAATCTCTCGGCTATCCGGCGTTCACTATATTGAATTTGCCCTAAGCTATAAGTGATTTTACTGTAAGCATTTTCTCGACCATAAGACTGATCGGCATAAGTGGTTAATTGGGTGGTAATCAAATCTAAGTTTTGATCAATCTTGTCTTGTTCTAATTTAATTTCTTCCAAACCATTAGCAACTAGAGCGAGGTTTGTTTTTGGTTCAATTTGAGGTTTTAAAATTGCAAACTGCTGATCTAGTTTTTGACGAAAGCTAATTAAATAAGCTAATTTGTTAATTACCTGAAGAATATCCAAAGAGGTTTGATTAGTTTTAACTCTTAGTTGATACGTGGAATTGTATTCAGCCAAATCTTTTTGAGTTTCGATGGAAGCGGCAATATCTGCTTGGGTTAAGTAATAATTGGTTAATTCGTCAGCTCGATTAAGCCCCTCTTGAATTAGAGGGTGGGTAGCATTAGCAGAAGTAATTGATTGCCTTAACATCCTAACAAAACTGGATCGGGTCCGTTCTCGGGCAATGATTGCCGACTCGGCTGATTGGAGAGCTTTTTGTTCGTTATCAAGGGTACGATTAGCTTGATAGTCTTTTTTATAGATCTGATATTCAGCGTAAAAACGGCGATATTGACTCAACTGATATTGATAATCACTCTCGGGAGTATTTTCAGCTAAAACAGATTTAGGTAAAAATAAATATAGAAATAAGAATAAAAATAACCGCTTCATACCCTTATAGTATAGCCGAAGTCTTTTAAAGATAAAAAATCAGGGCGGTAATAGAACAGAGACCTAACAGGGCGAACAAAAAATATTGAATAAATACTTCTTTGTAGAGGTTTTTTTCAATTAAATGATGAATAATTCCCCAGGCAAAATAACTAAGTGAAATAGCCAAAATAATTAAGAATTGCAATTGACGATTACCGCCAGAAACGGAAAAAAGTAAAATGCCAATAACCATTAAGGTAAGCAGGATGATGTAATGGGTTAAATGGGTTAAGTTTTTAGGTTTCATATTATTAAACCTCGTTTGAGGAGAATAATTAAAATAATTATGACCGCAAAATAAGTCAAATGAGCCCAGGTTCTGCCGGAAATCCGAACTATATTTCGACGCCAGATTATAAACCAATCAATAGCTAAGGTGACGGTAATCAAAATTAGGAAAGCCAGGGAAGCAGAACGAGAAATATCAAAAGGTGAAAGTTTTAAGGTAGAGAAAGGAGCAGTAACTTGGGTGTTTTCCATGGCAATAACCGGATTGACAATGCTGTTTCTACTGGTTTGATTAGCGCTAACCTGCGGAACCTCAGCAACTGGTGTCCCAAACATCTGAACCACCAAAGTTGTTTCAACTCCCTTAAGACGCCCATCAACGACAGCAATGCCAATATCCTGGTATTTGTTGCTTAGTATATTAGCTTTATGTGTAGGGGAATTCATCCAGGCGGTGACTACGGCTTCGGGAGTACTAAAATCCCGAGCAAGATTCTCGCCGGCGTGAAGATAGTTGTAACCTGATTTTAAAACAAAATACCAGGGTTCTGTCCCATCAGGAGCGTTGTGAGCCCAATAGTCTTTGGTAAACATATCTTGGGCCTTTTCGGCAGCTGCTTGAGTTAAGACGGGGTTTAACTTTAGTTCAGAAAGATGAGCGGCTTTTCTTTGTTCGTTAGTCAAAGAGATAATTGTTTCCGGAGAAATCTGCGAAGCATAACCAAGTATCCCCGGTTTGATCCCGGTAATTATGGTGATGGCTGACTGAGCCATGATCAATAAGCCAACCAGGATAAATAAAGAACGATTGTGAATCAGCTTCGGTTGGTGATTGTTGTGATGATGGGGAATAAACAGTCTAACTAGATGGGCACCGAACATGAAGCCATTATGACAGATACTTGCCTAGCTATTCAAGCCAGACTTGGAGTTTTGAAAAAGAAATACTTACTTTTTTTTAGCAAGAAAATAAAGATTACCGGAGACGATAAGGATAACTAAATTAAAAATAAGATATCTAGGGCACCAAGCTCCAGTAGCGCAATTACAACCACACAATTGATGAACTAATTGAGAAATCGCCGCTAGGAACATGGTAACGAAAATAAATTTTATTAAGCGCCAACCTCTTTTCTTGCCTACTAAGAAAAAAATGACAGTTAAGATGGTTTGCAAGATTAAGAAAGCCCACCACCAATAATAACGGTCAGAACAAGTGCTGGCACCGGCCACCTGAGGACCTTCTTCTATTGTGATTGGAGAGGCTTCGGTTTCAACTCCGAGAATTTCAGTAAAGCTTGGAGCTGGGGCGGAGGGCAAAATAAGACCAAGGGGAGAAGCACTAGCTTCGTTACTCCAAGGTCCAGGAGCACAATCGTTAACTCCAGCAACTTGGAAATAATAGGTTGAACCGCTGGATAATGCGGAAACGACAAAACTGCCAACATTGCCAACGTTATTAGCGCCGTAGAGGTAACTTCCTGATGTATCTCCGTAGCGAATTGTATAGTGAGTAACTGGAGTTACCCCAGTCCAGGCAAGAATTACTGTATTTGGAGTCGCTCCTTGAACAGCGGAAAGAGTGGGGGCAGAACTGGGAGCTGTGGCGGTACAAACAGGGGTTTTTACTTCCCCGCCGCTAGCGGTGCTTGTGACTGAGCCATTGCCTCCATCTCCAGCAGGTAGAGCATCAAAACCTAATTTAAGATCGAATACTAACTCTCTGCCTTGATATTCGTTACCAACATTGGCAAAGGCGGCAATAAATTGGTAATTTCTTTCGGCTCCAGCAGGAATATTACTTAAAATAACAAAGCCATCAGTACGCCACTGGTCAATGGTTTTCGGACCATATACAGTTTTACCTGACTCTACCTCATTAATTGTAATGTCAATAACTTTTGACAAACTAGGGAGAATGTTGATTTTGTAGGGTTGTTTTACCTCAATGGCAAAATCGAGAGCGTTAGAGCTAGTGTTTATAGCTTTAAGAGTCCGAGTAAAAATATGGGTAGGCAAAATATCTTTTTCGTTAAAAATTTTGCCATTTAGGGGAGTAGAAACGCAAGAAGAGGAATCACAAGAAATTTCTAAATCGGCAGCGGTTGCGCTCTGAACAGAAATTAAAATTAAACTGAATACGAAAATTGAGAATAAGAAAACGAACTTGGTCTTTCGAAAAAAATTGGTAATCATAGATTAATTTCTTGTACCAATTTTCTCTCTATTGGCCCAAAAAGATTTATCTCAAGGTTAACCTTTGTCACCCCTTGATGATAGACGCAAGTTCCTCCAGACGAGCAGATTCCTAACAGGAGATCGTCAATTTTTATTTCATTTTTCCCCTCAATATTTCCTCCGCCTTTAATCCCCTGGGTTAAACCGTTGGGATCATAAACAATTGAATATTCAAAGCTGGTAAATAATGCCAGTTGATTGCCATAGAGTCTAAAACCAACTGCTTTCTTGTCAAAGCGAGAGTAAAAATCCAAGTTGGTTGCAATAACCGAGATATCGTTATCCGAAAGATTGGCGGCTTTGGGAGTGCCGTAATCGTTTCCTTCGCTATCCCAATAAGTAGTATCGTTACAGGCAGAATCCTCGCAGCTGTGCCAGCCGGTACTAGGATCGTTATTTCGTTCCATTGAATTTCTGGTAGTTGAGTTTATACCCGCCGGCCAACTACCAGACGGGGTCTCATCAACTGTATTTCCACCGCTATCTTTAAGAATCAGTTTTTCACCGTCGTTTGCAAGTCCCATTGTGGTAGTATCCCAATCGACGTCAACATTTAAAGCGGAATTTGTTTTAGGGTAATTGGCAATTAAGAAATAACCGTTAGCGGGAATAATTTTTCCGCTGGGAATAGTTAGGTTGGGAGTACCGTCACCAGCATTTTCAATTTTCCAGTCGGAGAGATCTACGGGGTTACCGGTGGTATTTTTAAGTTCAATCCATTCATCAGCAGTGGAAGCAGTTGTCCCCATCCACATAACTTCGTTAATTATTACGGTTTGGGTAGGAGTAACTGGTGGAGAAGTTCGGTCAACGGTTAAAAGCCAAGTTTCACTCCATTCACTCCACTTTTCTCCGTCATAGGCCCTGACACGCCAATAATAATCTCCGTCTGGAGTTCCCGGAGCAGGGATGGTTGAATTAACCAATAACGGATTGGAGCGGTAAGCTAGGTTAGTTAAAGCAGAATCACGATAGGATTCGTATTGATAACTAACTGTTTTGTCCGGGCAAACCCAAGAATCACCCCAGTCCATATATGGATTAGCTAACCAATCTGAACTGGCACTGGCGACATAACCGTTTGCGGGATAAATCAAGGTTGGGGCTGATGGCGGTGACCAGCAACCCGCGGTCATAACGTTACCAGTAGAAACTTCCCGGTCAAGGAAATAAGAATTAGTGGGATCGACTCGGGTTATACCTAAGAGAAAAATTAGACTTAATATCTTTATAATTCTGATTTTCATCTTTTTTTCTTGTTTTTGTCTAATTTAGTGTTTTTTGGGGTTCGGAATAGAATTCGAAGTATTTTTTTGTACCATTTTTCGATCTTAATTTCTTCTTCGCCTATCTCAACTTCGATTTTTTCTTTAAGAGTTAATTTTCTCTTTTTTCGTTCTTGTAAAAGTTTTATCGTTTCATTTTTAATACTGATCATCTCGCTGTAAACAATTAGGGTCGTGGGGATAATTATTAAGACGATTAATCCATCGCGGGTTTTAGCAAACCCGATTGGATAACCAATGAAGGGTATTGAAAAAAGAACTTTGCCAATAACATTCTCTTTTGGTCTTTCTTCAGTGTCGGGGGAATTATTTGCGTCTCCTTTGGTAATAAAAAATATTTTTCCATCTCTTTCCTTAATTTCAAAAATACGGTGAGTAAGAGAAACTTTTGGATTGGCGGGTTCAACTACCGTGATTACGTCGTCTTTTTGGTAATTTTCAACTGGTTTAACAATAACTATTGCCCCTTTTTTGATGGCCGGTTCCATTGAGCCAGATTGAACAGCTAAAAGTTTGTAATTACCTGGGATTTTAAAAACAGAAGCGGCAACAACTCCGGCAATTAAAATTAAAAAGATGAAAATTATCCCATATAAAATCTTTCCGACTTTGCGGATTAATTGTCTACAATTAAATTTTTTCTGTTTTTTGTTTTTCATGTAAGC
>Ga0172375_10004503_pt1 | contig 20540 bp, 18 predicted proteins | sample LakKiv1m_FD_114537 | JGI IMG/M metagenome (GOLD analysis project Ga0172375, IMG submission 114537) | Freshwater microbial communities from Kabuno Bay, South-Kivu, Congo - kab_092012_11.1m | ecosystem: Environmental > Aquatic > Freshwater > Lake | place: Democratic Republic of the Congo...
CGAATCGCCGGATCGGCATCAAAAAATCGGTCTGGATTCAGATACATATTCTCCTCAAAATTATTTAATAACTCGACGGCAGGTATCGCCCACGACTAACTGCGACGGAATCACGATCCGTCGTTCACGCTGAGCGTCCGGTTCACGCAATTCATCCAGCAGCAATTCGATGGCTTTTTCGCCGATCTCCGCCGCGGGTTGATCCATGTAGGTCAACGCCGGGGAAATGAAGCGATTGAACTGGCCGCCGCCAAAACAGATTACGTCGATATCGCCCGGAATTTTCAGGCCCAGTTCCCGGGCGGCGGAATAGATACCCAGCGCCACCGGAAAAGTCACAGCGAAAATCAGCTCCGGCCATTTCGGCTGAGCCGTCATTTTTTTAAAAGCATCATACCCGGCCTGTTCACCGAACCCGCCTTCGATGATCCATTTTTCCTTAATCGGCAAACCGTTAGCGACCATCGCCTGACGAAATCCAGCCTGGCGTTCGCGACCGATATTGGTATGACTGTAACCGGCGAAATGGGCAATTTCCCAATAGCCGGCCTGCACGGCATAATCGATCAACCGAGCCGCCGCGGCGCGATCATCCGTGACGATATAATTGCTGTCCGTACCCGGCGGAATCCGGTCAAAATAAACTACCGGAATACCGCGCTGTTCGATATTCTTCAGTATGTTAAGGCTGGTAGTATTTTCGGTCACGGAAATCAGTAAACCCTCTACCCGCATCGCCAGCAGGGTTTGGATATGTTTGAGCTCATACTCCGGATTTTCCTGCGAGACAGTCATGATAATATCGTAACGGCTGTCGGCGGCGGATTTATAAATGGCTTCAATGCAGGTAGCAAAAAAATGATGCGCCAGCTTGGGAACGACCAAACCGATCGTACGGGAATTCTTGGCCGAAAGGTTGCGGGCGATGAAATTTGGAACGTAGCCCAATTCCTCGGCTACCGCCTGTACCTCGCGTTTGGTAGCCGGACCGATGTCCGGATGATCGCGCAGCGCTTTGGAAACCGTCACCTTGGAGACCTTCAGTCTGCGGGCAATATCGTTCAGGGTAACATGTGGTGGTTTATTCATTCAGACCCGATTCCGGTTTACTTAACCGATAACTTTATCGGTTAAGTAAAGATGCGAATCTTTCGGATTAAAGGCAAGCTCTTTTTATCATTCCAAACAAAATATTTTGAAACCCGATAACCGGAATTTTTTCGGGGAGCTTGACTATGACTAAAGGCACGCGACAATCCATCCGGCTTCGAGAACTTACCGGCTTTGTGCCAGTAGCGTGGCCAATTCGCTAACATTTTCCAGGATGAAGTCCGGCTTATCAGAAATATTGTGCAAATCGGCGCGGGTCGTTTCGCCGGATAAAACCAGAATACCGATAATTCCGGTCCGACGCGCCATTTCCAGATCGGTGTAAAGCCGATCGCCGACCATAGCGATTTCATCATTTTGCAGAGCAAAGCGCGCCTGAATGCCGTGAATCATGCTCGGGTCGGGTTTGCCCAAAACTGCCACCGGTTTGCAGCCGGTCGCGGCTTCCAGGGCGGCACACACCGCGCCACAATCCACCAATAAGGTCGGCTGATCGGTCGGACAGAGCAAATCCGGATGAGTGGCGATGAACGGCTTGCCGGCTTTGATCCAGTAAGCCGCCTGACATAATTTTTGAAAAGTCAGAGTGGTATCAAACCCGACGATCACGACTTGCGGTTCGGGCACCGGTGACTCCCCGCTCACAATTGTAAATCCATTCGCAGCAAATTCGTGTTTCAGACTGCGCGTACCAATCAGATAAATGCGATTCGTTCCGGAATAATATCGTCGTAAATAATCTATGGTCGCCTGGGCTGAAGTGTATATTTGCGAACTTTTAACCGGCAGTCCCATGGAGTGTAATTTTCGAACGTAAGCCACCACACTCTGCGAAGAATTATTCGTCAGAAAAGTATAACCGATGCCGAGTTTTTTCAGATTTCCGAGAAAATCGATAATGAACGGAAAAAGCGTCCGGCCGTTATAAATCGTGCCATCCAAATCCAGTACAATATGTTTGATTTTGCGGAGTCTTTCGATGGGCTGAGTTCGGTCGCCGGGTTTCAATTCCATTCAATCCGGTAAAAAAAATCGGTGAGAAGATTATTCCAATCCTTGTTTCAGCGCCAGTTCAATGGCTTCCAGAATGACCTTGCTGCTGGAAGTCGCCCCGGAAATGGTATCGACCTGCAAGGATTGCTTTTCCACGACATACCCGGTAATTACTTCGGCCGGTTTGCCGCGCCCGTTTTCATGACGGACCAGTTCTATTTCCGTGATACGATGACCGCGAACCCTGACCAGGACTTTGACTTTTACCAGGATGGCGTCGAATTCGCCGGTATAATCGCCGTCTTTGACTTTCTGCAGATCGATATTTTCAATCTGAATGGCATCGACGCGCTGATGATATTCTTGCAGCTGTTTACAGGAACTCAATAAACATACCGCACATAAACAACTGATCGTAAGCCGGAATACTCTTTTCATTCCCAAATCCTCCTTATTCTGCCAGAATCGATTGCGCAAACCGACTGATTTCAGTTTCCTTGATATTCATGATATTCTGATCGGTTTTGGCTATTTTTTTCATAATGGCTTTCTCAAGCCAGTTCATCTTCTGAAAATCAATTACGCCTCCTAATAGACCTTTGGCGACGGCATGCGCTTTCAGGTCGTCCGGAAAAGCGAGCTCAAATTGCGCCTGAGCCTTGTCACCTTCTTCCATGCAACACAAGAACAATCCCAGTCGTTTTTCCATTAAACGGTCATGGTAATTCTGGCAGAAACGTTTGATAATGCCCTGAATCCGCCCGGCATGAATCGATCCGCCGATGATAATTGTATCAAATCCGCCCAGATCCGGGAGCCGGTTCTTCTTAAGATTCACCGTCTTAACTTCCCGGCCCAGCTGACGCGCCAGGATTTCAGCGCAACTTTCCGTGCAGCCGTGCTTAGTCGCATAAACGATTAAAGTGTGCATTTTTCCCCCTTATCGCTTTCTGATAAACAACTTCAAATTTCTGCATTGTCAGAATAAAATGCCATAATATTTTCTGCTTAAAAGGTCTGAGGCGTTTCGGGTTCACCGATCAGATTAAGATCCACAACCGGCGGCGGAACGACGAGATCGGGGACCCGGCTCAGAGCTTTGACCTGCGGGATATATAATCCGAGGGTAACAAAGAAAAAGATCGTGTCGGCGATCGGATGCGCCCACCAAATTCCATTCAAATTAAAAAATACCGGTAGGATCAATATTAACGGAATGACGAGTATCTGCCGGGCAATCGTCAGATACAGCGCCTTGCGCGCCATCCCGAGCGATTGAAATAAAGTTGCCCCGATGACCTGAAAACCGAGCGTCGGCAGAACTAAGTTAATGATCCGGATTGCACCCGTTCCGATCTCTATCAAAGCCGGATCTTTAGTGAATAAACCAACCGCTTCGGCCGGAAACATAATTAATGCTAAAAATCCGGTCAGAGAAATGGCAGTCGTCCACTCCACGCCCAATCGCAGAGCTTGCTTAGTCTTTTGAAACCGGCGGGCACCGTAATTATAACCGACAATCGGCTGGATGCCCTGGGCAATTCCCAGCAGCGGCATCATCACGAAGGCTAAGGTGCGGTTGACAATCCCATAGATAGCAATGGATAAATCGCCGCCGTATGCTTTCAGGGAATGATTGACGATCACGGCGATCAAACTGCCCGAAATCTGCCGCACAAAGGCCGAAGACCCGATCGCCATCATCTCGAAAATCAGCTTCTTGTTCGGGCGCAAATCGGCTTTTGTGACCTTCAGACTGCTTTTTCCGGAAATGAAAAATATCAGCAGCCAGATTACCGTCGCAGCCTGCGCCAGGATCGTCGCCCAGGCAGCACCTTTTATGCCCCAGTGAAAACCGAAAATAAAAAGCGCATCCAGAATGATATTCAGAACAGCCGAAATCAGCATGGTCGTCATGGCGATGGTCGCCCGGCCTTCGGCCCGGATGATCGAATTGGTCGCCATCGCAAAACTAAACAGCACCGAACCTGAGAGAATAATCCGGGCATAGTCCCGCGCATAAGGTAAAATCGTCTCCGAAGCCCCAAAGATGGTCAGCAGTGGATTGATGAATATGTTAGCCAGAATCGCAACCGCTACGCCGAGCGTCGCGATAATCGTCAAAACATTCCCGAGAGCATTATTGGCCCGCGTCGAATCGCCAGCGCCTAACGCCCGCGAAATTATCGAGGCGGCTCCCATCCCGATCATCATCGCTACCGCCATGACGATCATCTGGATCGGAAAAACAATCGTCAGGCTGGCGATGGCAATAGTGCCAACTCCCTGACCGACAAAAATAGTATCAACCACATTATACAGAGCCTGGACGAGCATGCCAATCGTGGCCGGCAGAGAAAGTTTAAAAAGCAGGTGTCCGATATGTTCGTCGGCCAGGATATGATTTTTCCTATTTAATTCCTTGTTATTCATTCAGGTTTAAAATACCAAATTTGCGGCGAATTTACTCCGGCGCCGGTTGTTAAACAACTTGTGATAATATTCCGGAAACGCTCAGATTTGTTTGATGTAACAACGCCGCCGTTTATGCTGACGCAAATCGAAAAATTTCCACTGCGCCTGCACCTTGCTGTTTGTTTCCAGTTCCGGATTGGATTCCGCCATGATAATGCCCTTCGCGGCGAATTTCTCGGCCAGCTCGGCGATCATCAGCGCCGGGACGCCCTGTCCCTGGTATTCCGGCAGAACCCCCACGATCAGCAGCTCGGCAAGTTTATTGTGTTTGAGCGCCCATAGCAGATGCAAAAAACCAAACGGGAACAGCCTTCCGCCGGCCTTCTGCAAAGCCCTTGACAGCGCCGGCATAGTCAGCCCGAAGCCGACCAGGCGGTCGTTTTTATCCAGCACAATCGCGATATGGTCGGGATTCATGAAGCCGATATATTGTTTGATATAGGCTTCGATCTGCTTTTCCGAGAGCGGCACGAAGCCGTACAGCACATTGTAGGTCGAGTTATACACCTCGAATAGCTGATGAGCGTACGGCAGCACCTCTTTGGTCTTTTTAAGCTGCAGGGTGTGCAAACCGAGACGTTGCTTGACAACCCGCGAAATATTGCTGACTTTTGGCGGGATTTCTTTGGGTGCGGTAATCTGATACTCCACCCAGTCCACATCTTTCTGATAACCGAATTTTTCGAGAAACCGCGGATAATAGGAATAATTATAGAGCGTCGCCAGAGTCCCGATTTCCTGAAAGCCGTCGATCAGCATGCCTTCCCGGTCCAGGTCGGTAAAACCCAGCGGCCCCTGGATTTCTTCGGCTTGCAGTTCTTTGGCCCAATCCTCCACGGCTTTAAACAAACTCGCCGCCACCGCTTCATCCTCGATAAAATCGACCCAGCCGAACCGCATCGCCTTTTTACCATAAATTTCGGGATAGCGTTTATTGTAAATCCCGGCAATCCGGCCGGCCAGTTTACCATCCTGGTAAGCCAGCCAGTAGCGCGCCTCGCAAAACTCAAAGGCCGGATTCTTGCGGCTGTCTAAGGTATTCATCTCATCGAAATCGAGCAGTGGCACATAGTAGGGATTACCCCGATATAGCTTTAATGGGAACCGGACAAATTGCTTTAATTGTTTACGACTTTCTATTTCAACGATCGTAACAGCCATAACCACTCCTTGGTATATTTCTCATAAATATTTTTAATCAAAATTACCGGCCAATTTAAAATGCTCGTTTACCTTCATTCAAATTATTATAAAAACGCTGGGTCGGATAGGCAAAATCAATATCGCGATGTTTGGCAAATTCTTCGAGTATATCTTCCCAGATTTCCTCGGCCGTGTTGCGCCGGCTGCGCGGCTCGCACAGATACCGGATCGTCAGTAATATGCCGCTGTCACGGATGCTGGTATAAACAATCGGGGTAAGTTTACTGTATGAAATCATAAACTTCTTGCTGGCTTCCTTAATCCGGTTTTCAGCGTCGCCGGATAGGAACGCCGCGTGCATCGAAGCAATATTGAGCAGAATCGATTTGGCCTTGCGCCAGTCGCTTTCAAAGGTGATCAGCACCGGAATTTCATTCCACAGGTAATTGAATCCCTTGTTATAATTGGCCAGCGGATTCGTGAATACCATTCCGTTGGGCACGTGGATAATTCGGCCGGTGCTCTGCTCGGCGTCGACCCAGTTGCCGATTTCCATCAAAGTAAACTGGAATAACCGGATATCGATTACATCTCCGGCATTGTCGCCCAGTTGAATCCGGTCTCCGATTGAAAACGGGCGGCGGGCAATGATAAAAAGCCAACCCGCCATATCCAGCACCGGATCTTTCAGCGTAATTGCCAGACCGGCCGAAAGCAATCCCAGGAAAGTGCCCAGGTTGGTGATCCCCTGAAACCAGATATTGCTCAGCAAGAGAATGGCAATTATCGTAAAAATATATGTCAAAGTCTTACGCCACAGATAGCGGAGACGCACGTCATCGGTTTTCTTCCAAACCAACTTTATTATCGCCACCCGCAGCAGCAGAAAAATCAGGATGACGATCAGCGAACTGATAAATTTCATCTGAACATGCTGGGTAATGCCCAAAGATTTTTCGATCAGATCATTAATGCCGCCCACCTGTTACCCTTTTTTTAAAATACCGAGACCAAAGCGTTCAGGCTGGTTTAATTTTCCCGCAAGGCTTCGGAATCGTATAATCTCTCAAAATAATTTTTATGCTTAGCCTCTTCAGCAGCCAGTTTTTTAAATAGACCGGCGACTTTCGGATCGGGGCTGGTTTCAGCCAGCGTTGTATATAATTTACATGAAAGGTCTTCGCGCTGTATGGCGGTAACCAGCATCTCCCGGAAATTTTGATTCCCGGCCGGTGGCACCAGATATTCACCGATCTGCAAATCCTCCGCGGCCGGAACGGACTGCTGGGTATATCCGCTTTTCCGGAATTGCTCCAGAACTTCAATGTGCCCGCGCTCCATCAGTTCGATCTCGCGAATCGCTTCCATCAGGGAAATCGACGCGGCGTCCTGCAGCAGGCGATGATAGAAGCGCACGGCTTCCCATTCCCGCTCCACTGCAAAATCCAGAATGTTCTCAAATTGATTTCGATCCATTGTTGCTCCTTTACAACCGATGCGGTTAACGTCCCGGGTGCAATTTAGCCCGCTTTATCAATTCTTTTTACCATCATTTTTCAAATCCGAACCGGGTTCAATTTAGTTTTTGGTCTTTTCTGGAACAAGAATTATTGTTTTTTACGGTCAGTATTAACCCGTTCAATTCAGAAATCTAACCTCCCGCTCTGAGCGCTTGTTAAACGTGTCGCATTTCGTACGCACTTTCAGTGTATTCTTTTTACTCCACTGTGTCGCATTCTATTTCTCCCACGACGCGATATAGATCCATTCTTCCGGCAGAGACAATTCCGGATTCTGCCTTGTCCACCGGCCCGACAGATGTATTTCACGGACTGCCAGATCGAAGTGGCATATCGCAATCCCCAGATCAACTTTTTGCAGGTCGGCCTGAAAAGCGGCGTTATAGCCCTTGTTCCTCTTCAGAAAAAAATGAAAATGGTCATCGGTTTTCAGGATCCGCCAGGGCTGTCGGTTAGAGGCGGACGGCGCCAAACGTACCATTTCCAGGGCTTCGGTGAATTCACCGGCAGATTGCTGAGTCAGCGGTTGTGTGAAGGTCCGATCGAAGAACAATTCCGTCCAGGTTTTGCGATGCACCGAACCGGCGGCCAGGCGAACAATCCGGTCGCGAAGCGTGCGGCGGGTTGCGGGCAGGCCGACCGGCGTAACCGCCGGGATGATCTCGTCCGGTCGCAAATCGATTGCCTCCGCAAAATCGCCTTTCGCGAATGTACCGCCCAGCCAGCAGGTACCCAGATTCCAATCCGTCAAATGCAGGATAATCTTTTCCAGTAAATATCCAAAATCCTCATAAACGTTTGGAGCCGGCCTGACCGCGCCAATGATAAAATCAGTCGCCCCGTTGATAAAACCGTAGGTTCCGAGTCTGACGGGTTTACCCGGATTATTATCATGTACGGAAACCAGAGTAAAACGCATCTGATTACCAAACGGACCGCCGCCAATCTTATTCAGCATTACACCGATTTTAGTGCGGTGAAGCGCGCTCAAAGGTTCCCCGGAATAGGAACGCTGCGAAGAACGCTGACGAATAATTTGCGTTACCGGCTGGCTGTAAATCTGATTGTGTCCGGACTTGGAAATCTCAGGCATAGCTGTGGATGCCGCTTATAAGAAAACTTACTCCCAGATATGTAAAGACAATCGTCAGAAAGGCCAGAATCACGATCAGCGCTTTTTTCGTCGCTTTCGGTTTCACCAGATGAAAATAAAAGCCCAGAGTCAGAATATTAATCAATGCCCAGACCTCTTTCGGGTCCCAATCCCAATAATTTCCCCAACTTTTATAAGCCCAGATTGCCCCGGTTACCAGCCCTATATTTAAAAACAGGAACGCAATTTTGACTTCGTTATTCATTTTTTTCAGCAGACTGACGACCTCGGCCGAACTTTCATTTTTACCCTGAAACAGGAAAATGAGCGCATAAATAAATGCCAGAATCAGCGCCATGTACCCGAAAAAATAAGCCGGAACATGGATGTACATCCAGAAACTGTTCAGGGCGGGCATTAAAGGATGGACGACTTTCAATGACGGAGGTAAAAACACCGCCGCACCGACCATCGTCATTACCATTAATAAAACCAGCCAGCGGTGACGGTTTTCGATTTGCCGGCGCCACAATACTAAGCGCAAGGCTACCAGAAATGATAGCAGCAACAGGGTCTCGTAAAGGTTGGTAAACGGCGGGTGTCCGGCGCTGACCGACCTGCAAATCAATTCACCAAAATGCGCCAGAATTGCCATCCAGTTAATGCCGAGACAGAAGCGATTCCGGGCCCCGGTCATTAAAATGATGAAGGCGATCAAATACAATAACGCGGTTATGATTAATAGCGGTTGTTCCACCTTTAAAACTTTCCTGAATTAATTGGGTTGTTTCCACCAAAAATTATACGCCAATGCAACGAGGTATATCAAGGCAAATAACGCCAGAATATTGACTCCGGTTACATCCACCACCTCGATTATCGAAGTATATTTCGCACCTACGGGAACAATTTGTATTTTCTGACCGGCAACATCGCCAACCTCGCCCAGAGAAATCGGATATTCCTTCCCTTCGGTTTCGATCCGGAAAGTCCGGGTCGAATCATCGAATTTGTGCAGGTAAATTTCCCGCTGATTCAGAAAAAACGTTGCATTGAAGGGCGTGATCGAGGTATCGCCGCCGCTAATCACTTCCAACAGGTAATCCATTTTATAGTCGTTCTGATACAGCATATAGCGGCCGACCGCGACCGGCTTGTTGACCGCCAGCAGCGTCGTATCAGTGCGGTTAATCAGAAGCCAGCTGTTAAAGGCGCCCGGAACAGTACTGCCGGGATGCAGTTGCAGATCAAATTTCAATAGTCGCAGAGGGATTTCGTAGACCGGATCGGGATTTTTGACAAAATTAGCCAGGTTCACTTCCTGGCCTTCCCGGATCGGGATAATGAAACGCTGATTGACGGCTTTATCATAAAACACCAGCAAAATAATCATTACCAGTATAAAGTGCAGACTTTTCCGGGCAAAACTGTGCCTGACTTTCAGGAAAACGCTCATCAGCATTGCTATACAAAGCGCCACCCATAAGACAACATTCAACGATGAGTTATAAAAATGATCCAGACTGAGCATTTCCACCAGATAGGCTCCGTAACTGTCCGGCCTAAAGCGGAAACCGGCTTCCGGAGCGACAAACGTACTAACGGCTAATGCCACGATCAGTAAAACCGTTAAAACCTGAAAACACCGCAGATACACGTTTCTCAAATTAATTCCTGAAATTCACTCAAAATCTGATTTTACTGAATAAAACTCAGTTTTCACCGCGAACGCCTGACATCTACAAAACCTGCCCGGCGCAAACACCGGTATGCGCCCCTTTTTCTACCGCGATCCGGCCATTGACAATGACATAATCAATCCCGGCCGGGAATTGATGCGGCTCGGTAAAAGTCGCCCGGTCAACAATTGTAACCGGGTCGAATATGACCAGATCGGCAAAGTAGCCGGGAACGATTTTGCCGCGTTGCTTCAGTCCGAACTTGCGGGCTGGCTGCGAAGTCATTTTGCGAATTGCCGTTGGCAAATCCATTACCTTTTCCTCGCGGGTATATTTACCGAGTACGCGCGGAAAAGTCCCATAATAGCGCGGATGCGGCTTGCCTTTACCCAAAAGTCCGGTCGGTGAAACGGCATTGCCATCCGAACCGATGGTCGTGAACGGAGCGGCTAAGACTTTTTTTAAACCGTCTTCATCCATCGCAAAGCCGACTACGCTGACATGCAGTTTCTCGTCAATCAATAAATCACGGATAAAAATGACCGGCTCTTTATCGGAGATTTGACAACATTCGGTTATGGATTGGCCTTCCCAGACCTTATTGTGTTCATTTTCCACACTGCAAATGACTACTTGTTTCCAGCCGCCGATGCGTTGTCCGCGACTGGCTGTATATTTGGCAATTTCGTTGAACTGTTTTTCATCATTCAGGCGTGCGATGATTTCTGTATTTTCGCCCTGGCGCGCCCAGAGCGGCAGGAACGATCCCAAACCTGTGCTCCAGGCAATATACGGATAACGATCGGCCTCGACCGGCAAGCCTTCTGCCCGGGCCAATTCAATTGCCTCCAGAACGCGCCCGGTTTTAGGCCAGTTCGCCCGGTTGCAGGCTTTCAGATGTGATATTTGCAGGGAAGCGCCCGACATCCGGCAAATCTGCAGAGCTTCGGCAACTGCTTCTTCTAACGTATCATCTTCATTGCGCATGTGAGTAGCATAAATTTTTCCGTGCCTTGCGACGACTTTACAGAGTTCAATCAGTTCGTCCGTTTTGGCGTAACTGCCGGGTGCATATTCCAAACCGGTTGAAAGTCCAACGGCTCCCGCCGCCAGCATTTCCGAAAGCAAATCCTGCATGCGCCGGAGCTGCGCGGCATCCGGCTGAATATCATTTTTCCCGACCACAAAAGCCCGCAGATTCCCATGCCCCACCAGGGTCGCATAGTTGAGCGCCGGACGGGCTTTTCTTAAAGCGTCCAAGAACTTTGGTAAATCGCGCCAATTCACATCCAGTCTGTTGTTTTCCTTCTGGCGCTGGTGATATGCTTCGAAATCGGCCTGGTTAAACGGAAACGGCGAGTCGCCGCAATTGCCGGAAATTTCGGTCGTCACGCCCTGCTGGATTTTACTCTGGGCCAGCGGATCGACCAATAATTCAATATCGGTATGCGAATGAACATCAATGAAACCGGGCGTAACCGTCAGATTCGTCGCATCGATAATCCGGTCAGCAGTCGCCAGGCTGAGATCATCCAGCGCGACAATTTTTCCGTTACGGATGCCCAGATCGCCGCGCACGGCCGGGTTACCCAGACCGTCAAGCAGATTGCCATTGCGAATGACAATGTCGAAACGATTGCGCGGGCGGCAGCCGAACATCAGACCTGTTCCCGCTAATGCCGAAATCCGGATAAAATCACGTCTTCTCATGGTGTAAAATTTAAGGATATTTTGGTGGAATCAAATACCGTTATTAAATGACTATTTCGGCGTTTGGCAGTGCGGGCAAATATGCGTACTGCGTTGACCAACTATGATACGTTCGATTTTCGTATCACAAACCGGGCAGGGTTGACCGGTTCGATGAAAAACCTTCAATGCTTCTTGATTGCGGCCGCGTCTTTGACCGGCAGACCGAAAATTACCCTTACCATTTCCGAGGCTGGTTCCCTGATTTTGCAGCCCTTGCCGCAAAACCTGGGGAATTGACCGGTACAGCGCCTCGATTTCCCGGTCGTTTAACGAATCGGCCAACCGGTTCGGATGCAAACGCGCCGCCCAGAGCGATTCGTCCACATAAATATTGCCCAGCCCGGCGATAACCGATTGATCCAGCAACAGCGGTTTCAGTTGACGGTGCCGGCTGAGCAATTTTTCCGTTAAAGCCTTTAGAGTAAATTCCGGGCTGAGCGGTTCGATGCCGAGCGCCCCGACCACTTTATCCGGTCGATCGACCAGCCAGAAGCGGCCGAATTTACGAGTGTCATGATACCGTAAATGCCGACCGTCATTTAATACTAAGATTAAATGTTCATGTTTGCTGAGCGGAGAATCCGCCGTGGTTATGAATAACCGTCCGGACATGCGCAGATGTATGAACAGGAATTTTTGTGGTTTCAACGCAATTTGAATGAATTTGCCGCGGCGGGAGATGTTAATAACCGTACGGTTTTGAATCAATTCCGGGAATTTTCCTGCTGGCGGTTCGGCGACGATTTTCGGCCAACGGATTTCCACTCCAACTATCATCCGGCCGATCAAGTTTTCGGCGATCAGATCATTGACAACCGTCTGGACTTCCGGAAGCTCAGGCATATCACAAACCCGTCAGTACTCGCCCCAGCTGCGGATTTTCAGGTCTTCGGTTTTAATCCGGGAAATAGCTTCGACATAGCGGCGGGCGATCTGGCGGTTGGTTATCAGCATGACGTTGAAATCGGCCGCCGTCCGGCGGATCATATATCCATTGGTCAGTTCGCGCTCCTGGTAACTTTTCGGAATGTTGATTACCAAATCAATTTTGCCTTCTTTAATATAAGTAACGACATTAGGCTCTTTCTTCTCGAGCGGCCAGTGTAAGGTTTCGACCGGGACTTTATTTGCGTCGAGAAATTTGGCGGTGCCGCCGGTGGCGTACAATTTTACATTCATGTTCTGCAGAGTGCGAATCGATTCCAGCAATTCGGCTTTGGACTCGATCGGGCCGGAAGAGATCAACGCCGAGCGCACCGGGAAACGATAGCCGACCGAAATCAGGGCTTTCAGAAAAGCCTCATCGAAATCGTCGCCAAGACAGGCGACTTCGCCGGTCGAGGCCATTTCCACGCCGAGCGTCGGATCGGCGCCCTGCAGACGCGTAAATGAAAACTGTGGCGCTTTGACGCCGACATGATTCAATTCAAACAACGCAACCGGCACCGGTGAAAGCGGTACGCGCATGATGACCTGCGTGGCGATATCGATAAAATTGCGCTTCAAAACTTTCGAGACAAACGGAAAACTGCGCGAAGCCCGCAGGTTACACTCGATGACTTTGACCTCGTTCTGCTTGGCGATAAACTGGATATTGAACGGCCCGTTGATATTCAGATTGCGGGCGATTTTACTGGCGATAATGCGGATACGCCGGACGGTTTCCAGGTAAGTCCGCTGCGGCGGTAAAACCAGGGTCGCATCGCCGGAATGCACTCCGGCGTTTTCGACGTGCTCAGAAATTGCGTAAACCACAATTTCGCCATTGCGCGCCACGGCATCATATTCGATTTCCTTGGCATTTTCCAGGAATTTGCTGATGACGGTTGGATATTCCGGTGAAATTGTCACGGCTTTTTGCAGATATTGAACGAGTTCATCATCATTGGAAGCCACCGCCATGGCCGCGCCGCTTAAAACGTATGATGGCCGGATTAAAACCGGATAACCGTACTTTCCGGCAAATTCACGCGCCAGATCGATTGACGATATTTCTTCCCAAATCGGCTGGTCAATGTTCAGCGTATCCAGCAAGTCAGAGAACTTACGCCGGTTTTCAGCGCGGTCGATGCTTTCCGGCGAAGTACCCAGAATCCGCACATTGGCCTGATGCAGTTTGAAAGCCAGGTTGTTCGGGATTTGTCCGCCCATCGACACAACCACACCGAGCGCCCGGAATTTGGTATAGATTTCCACGACGTTTTCAAAACTGATTTCATCGAAGATCAGGAAGTCCGATTCGTCATAATCGGTGCTGACCGTTTCCGGGTTGTAATTCAGCATAATAGAATTATATCCAAGCCGCCGCAGAGTCTGACCGCAATTGACACAACTCCAGTCAAACTCGACCGAGCTGCCGATGCGGTAAGCCCCCGAGCCAAGAATGATCACCGCGTTGTGGTCGGCTAAATTGACATCGTCGCGGCTGGCATTATAGGTCAGGTAAAGATAGTTGGTATAGGCCGGAAATTCGGCCGCCAGGGTATCGATCTGACGAATAAACGGCCGGATATTGCCAAAGGCACGAATCTGACGCACTTCGTCTTCCGGCCGGGCGGTCGCAATGGCAATCTGTTTATCGGAAAAGCCCAGTTTTTTAGCTGCCAGCAAAGCATCGGCCGGCAAGGCTTTATTGCGAAATTTGCCCAAATTGGTGTTCATCTCAACGATATTTCGAATCTTATAAATAAACCAGGGATTAATGTGGGTCAGTTTGGCGATTTTTTCAACTGCATAACCCTGTTCGAGCGCCTGCGCCACCGCGAAGATGCGTTCATCGGTCGGTTCACGCAGATCGCTGTCTAAATTTTCAGACTTAAAGCCGGAGTTGCCGACGATGCCGATCGCGCCGGTCTCGAGCATGCGCAGACCTTTCTGGAGGGCTTCTTCGAAGGTGCGCCCAATCGCCATGACTTCGCCGACCGATTTCATCCCGGAGCCGATTTTATGGCTGACGTTGCGGAATTTTTTCAAATCCCAGCGCGGGATTTTGACAACGATATAATCAAGCGCCGGTTCGAAGAAGGCCGTCGTGGTGCGGGTAACCTTGTTCGGTAATTGATGCAGTCCGTGGCCGAGCGCCAGTTTGGCGGCCACGAAAGCGATCGGATAACCGGTAGCCTTGGAAGCCAGCGCCGAACTGCGCGAAAGGCGGGCATTGACTTCGATTACCCGGTAATCTTCCGAATGCGGATCGAGCGCATACTGGATATTACATTCGCCGACGATTCCGAGGTGGCGGATGACTTTCACGGCGATGGTCCGCAGTTTATGATATTCGTTGTTGGAAAGCGTCTGACTGGGCGCTACGACGATACTTTCGCCGGTGTGAATGCCCATCGGATCGAGGTTTTCCATGTTACAGATCGTCAGACAATTGTTGAAACTGTCGCACATGACCTCGTATTCGATTTCCTTCCAGCCTTCCAGATATTCCTCGATCAGGATTTGCGGCGCGTAGGTCATGGCTTTCTCGGCCTTCTCGCGAAATTCTTCCATATTCCGGCAAACGCCCGAGCCAAGCCCGCCGAGCGCATAGGCAATCCGGATAATGACCGGGAAGCCGAATTTGCCGGCGATTTGCATAGCTTCGTCTAGATCGGTCGCCACCTGACTGCGGGCGGTCTTGACATCAATTTCATGCAGACGGCGGATAAACATCTGACGGTCTTCGGTATCGATGATCGCCTGAATCGGAGTGCCCAACACAGTAATGTCATATTTTCGCAGAATTCCACGGCGGTAGAGTTCCAGACCGGTATTCAGGGCGGTCTGACCGCCAAAGCTCAGCAGAATGCCGTCCGGACGGGTTTTCTGAATGACTTTTTCGACAAATTCGGCATTGACCGGCAGGAAATAAATTTCATCCGCTAAATTTTCGGATGTCTGGATCGTAGCGATATTGGGGTTAACCAGGATAGTATAAATACCTTCCTCTTTCAGGGCTTTAATCGCCTGACTGCCGGAATAATCAAACTCGCCGGCTTCACCGATCTTGAGGGCGGCGCTGCCGAGGATGAGTACTTTCTTAACCATTTTTTCCTTTCACCGCTAAGAGCGATAAAATTACCGGGATTGATAATTCGATCAGACAATCTTTCGGGTATTTTTTATTACTACTTCGCTTAATAATATCCATTAAATCGCCCATTAATAAATCTCTGCGTTCTTTGCGGTTATAAAATATCTAAGAAGCGGTTGAAAACAAAGGTCGTGTCGGTCGGGCCGGGCGTGGCTTCCGGATGGAACTGTACGCTCATAAAACGCCCCGAGCGGTGAATTAAACCTTCATTGGTCTGATCGTTCAGGTTGCTGAACCAGGTTTGCCATCCTTCCGGAATCGATTTATCGTCGACCGCAAAGCCATGATTCTGCGAAGTGATGTAGCAGCGCCCCACGGTCTGGTCGATAACCGGCTGATTTTGTCCGCGGTGACCGTATTTCAGTTTATAGGTTTTAGCGCCGGCGGCCAACGCCAGAATCTGATTACCGAGGCAAATGCCCAGCGTCGGAATGTTGTTTTTCAAGGTAAAGCGCACCGATTCAATCGTTGGTATGCACATCTGCGGATCGCCCGGGCCGTTGGAAATAAACAAACCGTTGAAATCGTACCGGCTGACATCCGCGTCCCAGGGCAATCGTAAGATTTCGCAGTTTCCGCGCGCCGCGAGCTGCGTAATGATATTACGCTTGCAACCACAATCCAGCAAGGCGATGCGCTTCCGGCCTTTACCATAAGTACGTAGCTCGGGACAGCTGACTTCCGCAACGATGTTTTCATGATTTGGGTCGTAATAAGCGATGTCTTCGCCAAGCGTGATTTTGCCGAGCATCGTGCCTTTCTCGCGCAAAATCTGGGTCAGAGTCCGCGTGTCGATGCCGGTAATTGCCGGGATTTTAAATGTTTTTAGCCAATCGGCCAGAGACTGTTGGCGATTCCAGTGATCGCTTTCGGTCGAATAATCGGAAGCTACCAGTCCGCGAATCTGAATCTGGTCGGATTCAAAAGCGAGGCTTCCGGGCTGAAATTCCGGCACACCGTAATTGCCGATCAGCGGATACGTCAGGGTTAAAATCTGTCCGTAATAAGACGGATCGGTCAGACTTTCGGGATAGCCGACCATGCCGGTATTAAATACGACTTCACCGGCGGCCGCGCCTTCCCAGCCAAAAGAAAAACCCTCGAAAACGTGACCGTCCTCGAGGGTTAAAAGCGCCGTGCGTTTATTCATTGAGTTACTTTTCTTTCCGGGACTTGCATTCAGTTAAATTCACATCTTCAATCGGCGCCTAATTTAATCAATCACCTAAAAAATATTTAATAATTTTTCCGCTAAAATTTGACATTGATAAAAATATATCTTATCTTCAATGCGGATAAGAGAATGAAGCCATGCAAGGCTTACAAAATATAACCGGCAAATCGACTCTGCCAAAGATTTGGGGATATCTCTTGGTTTTTATTGTCGGTCTGAACGCCCAGATTGCCGACTTCAGTGCCGAGAAGCTGACCTTTACAGTGAATGCCAAATACGTCGAGATGGCCGGTAGTTATTTTTTCAGCAACCGCACCGGTAAAGTGGCCAGGTTACCGATTGTCTATCCGTTTTGCGTTAACGACCGGCAGGCGTTTCCGGATTCGATAGCGGTCTGTTTGGCCAATGGCCAGCCTTTGCCTTTTCAGCGTAAAAACGATAATGTCCTATTTCCCGTCCCGCTTGATGAGAAAGGCCGCACGGAGGTCGTGATCTATTTCCGGCAAATAATCAGTCAGCCGCAATTCGAATATATTCTGACTTCGACCCGCAGCTGGCAGAAACCACTGGAATCCGCCGATTTCACGATACGGATGCCATTGTCACAAAACCTGACCGGCCTGACATTCCCGTATGAACGTGTTGATACAACCGGTAATTTCCAGGTTTATCATCTGCATTTCGAAAACTTTTACCCGGAGAAGAATCTTATTTTCAGTTGGTAGGATTAAGGTGTTTTTTTACCACAAAGTCACAAAGACGCTAAGAATTTTCATTCAATTTTTATGGAGGGAAAAACCATGAAGAAATTTGCTATTGTGCTTTTACTGGTTGTTTGGTCAGTGACGGCGCTGGCGAATCCAATAGCTCAAAATTTTTTCAGCGAATTACTTTTCAATTCCGAAGGTTGGGTTTTGGAAGTTAACAATTTGGATTATATATTCGAAAAATCGGATTCACTTATCATACGCCCGATTATTCTTCAATCAGGAACAGATACGGTTTCTACGACAAATTTTACAATTAGTGATGACTCATTGTTTTTTATAATCAATTCCAGTGATATAGGTTCGGGCTTCACACTTAATCCCGAAGGAGATGATCTGCAGGTTGGATTTATTTTAGATGAAGAGTTGATCTGGACAGAACAATTCACCTATGGACCTGATGGAGATATTGCTACTCCGCGTCCCGGACAATCAATCTGTTTCGGCAGATATCATCATATCGATGTATATTTTCCTACTTATTACTTAGATAATTCTCCAACAATCGGACTTGAGAACGATACTATTGGTGCAAATGGCCAGGGAATTGGCCTGGTAATCGATCCTTACGGCGTTCCGGTTGCTAATCTAGCCATTCACACTCTTTTTTATGGCTCAGAAACTGGTTGGCCATTTTTCGAGGTACTAACCGATAGCACCGGGCGGTTTGACTTTAGCACCATTTCTTTCAGGTGGACAATATATATTGAAAAAGATGGCTATCAATCACAGACACTTGATGTTCAAATCTGGCCGGACAGCACTATTGAACTCAATATCGTCCTGCAACCGGAACCGGAATATTACCAGAGTTTTTTCCCACTGCAGGTCGGGAATGTCTGGATTTATGACAATTTCATCCATCCTTTTGCTTCCCGGGATACTATCGAAATCTCAGACACGATCAGAGTTGACGGCAATAAATATTTTACAGTTAACGATGCCTATGTCAGATACGATTCATTGGGAAATCTGGTTAAATATCATAACGGAAGCGATGTTATGTTCTTTCCCTTAACTTTCCCGGATACTAATATCATCGTATTAGATAGTGTCGGCACCCCGATTATGGTTTACGTCAACCGGGATTCAGAGTCCGTGGATGTTCCGGCCGGAACCTTTGATGATCTTTTAACCGTTATGTGGGAGGAGGCTATTGATGCGACATCATTCTACACCTATTCTAAAAATGTCGGCTTGGTTAAAGCCAATTATGCCTGGTTGGCACCTCAAAAGAGCTGCTTGGTTTATGCCAAAGTCAACGGCGTTGAGTATCCAACTTCCGGCATTACGTCCGATCCCGGCCAACCGGAGAAGTATGCCCTGAAATTGAACAATTATCCCAATCCCTTTAACTCCTCTACCACCCTGAAATATCATCTTCCCGAAACCGGCGACGTCCGACTGAGCGTTTTCGATCTGAGTGGACGATTGGTAGAAGAACTGTTTTCCGGGCGGCAGTCAGCCGGCGATTACCACTATCTCTGGTCGGGCAGGAATCGGCCGTCAGGCATCTACTTTCTTAGCCTGCAATCTGGAAATCAGCGCATTATCCAGAAATGTATATTGATGAAATAACTATTCATGCGGAGGGAAGAACCATGAAGAAAGTTGTTATTGTTCTTTTGCTGTTTGTTTGGTCGGTTTCAGGATTGGCGAATCCGATTGTTCCACAATTATTCTCGGAATTGTATTTTGATTCCACTGGCTGGAAAATTGAAGTCGTAGGCCAATGGATCAGTGAAAACTATGATCGGATTGTGATAATATCCTCGACAGATTCGGCTGAAACAGATACATCCTTTCACTTACTGGGAGATTTTCCGGTTATAACATCTGCCGACATGGAAACGACCCTCTACATCAATCCAAACGGCGATCACTTACGGATCGGAATACACAGTGAATATGGATTATATTTCTTTAATGATTTCATTTTCGGTGAAAACGGCGTCATCGCCGCGCCGCGCTCCGGAGAATCAATTGCTTTCGGTGGCACTATTGAGGCTTCAGAGTACGAATACTATTTGGATGACACGCCCACCCTCGGAGCTATGAATGACTATGAAAATTCAAAAGGGACGATCCGGGGAATCGTCACCGATAGCAGTGGAACACCAATCCCGGAAGTAACCGTCAAATATTCTTTCATTGACCTTAGCCAGACGATTACCACTGACGCAAACGGCCAATTTGAATGCAAATGTCCGACAGGCAGGTTAAATTTCACTTTCCGGCATGATAACTATGAATTTTTAGGTGTCCCGGTTCAGATCTGGCCGGACAGTGTTTTGGAAAAAGCCTTTATTCTGACGGCTTATCCACATAACTATCAGACTTATTTCCCGTTGCAGGTCGGCAATCACTGGGGTTATCAAAAATATATCAATGATGTATACAGTACTTATGAGTCTATTGATATTACTGATACTGTCTCAATCAATGAAATGATATATTACATAATGGGCTCGGATACGGTGCGTTATGACAGTCTTAAAAATATCGTCATCTACAAAAATCAGCACGATTCACTTTTATATGCGTTATCACTTACGCATGGCGATTCCATGTATGTCACTCCGGATTCGCTCTGGATGGCAAAATTAACTTACAGTCAGACATCCATTACTGTTGAAGCCGGAACATTCACCGACAATATCATCTTCAGCGATAATTTCATGGGAGATATTGTTGCCATTTTTACGATACCTGAAAAGCAAACATATTTTTCAAAAAATGTCGGTCTCGTGAAA
>Ga0172375_10004508_pt1 | contig 20534 bp, 31 predicted proteins | sample LakKiv1m_FD_114537 | JGI IMG/M metagenome (GOLD analysis project Ga0172375, IMG submission 114537) | Freshwater microbial communities from Kabuno Bay, South-Kivu, Congo - kab_092012_11.1m | ecosystem: Environmental > Aquatic > Freshwater > Lake | place: Democratic Republic of the Congo...
AACGTTTTCCAGCAGCACGATGCGCCGCTCTTTCGCCGAGACCCAAATCACCGGGGAGAAATAACGATACTCCCGGTTTTTAAGGTATTCTGCTGCTTTTGCCGTCCACTCAACCGCCACCCACAACCCTTCCGTCCCCTTCCAGACCAGGCGCTTGATCCAACCGGCCGCCGGGGCCTGGACGTCCTGCATGGTCTGGTGCTCGTAATCGATGACCATGTCGTTGCCGCGTTTCTTGAATTCTTCAATCAAGGCGGCAGCTTCCTGATCGTAGAGATAGGCAGGTTCGTCGCCGGAGATATCGATCTTCCCCCAGGGGAGCAACTGGAACTCCGTCGGCGCGCCGGTCATCTCCTTCAAAACCGACAAGATCAAATGCTTCATGGTGTTACCTCATCGACAAATAACGGTTAATGATGCCTACGATCTCCGTGCTGTCCTGGGCGCTTACCCCCAGAAACGGCCTGGCGGGGATCACCGATCCCGGATGACGAACCGATTTCACCGGATGCGCCGCCCCCGGCCAGAAAAGCGCCTTCTTCGTTTTCGGGACGATGACGCTCGGCGAACTCTTCCCGCCCAATTGGTGAATCGCCGCGTAAACCCGATTCGTCCCGATGGCGACGCTGAACGGTCCCTGAAGCTGATAGCGAATGCTGCCGCGCAAATGGCCGGTTTCCGTCAATGTCTTGCTGTGCTTCTTCCGTCTCAAGGTCGATGCCTTCAACGGAGCCCACGGCGATCCGTCCGGGGCAGGGCCCTGTCTGTCGAACCGGTTTTCCGTCGACCGCAGCATGTACTCCCCGATGATCTTCATTGCCGGAGACGGGTCCTTGACCTTTTTGGCCAAAGCGTTCAGCGCCTGATTGACCGGTTCGTCGTGAACTGTGATTCTAATTTCCGGCATTTGCCCTCTTACCTCTAAAAATAACGCTTGACAAACGATATACAATGTATATCATATAGCCATGAAGAAAACGGAGCTTCTCCCCATCCGGGTCGATCCGGACACCAAGCGTATGGCCGTCGAAAAGTCTGAAGCGCTCGGCATCAGCATTTCGGCGTATATCCGCATGCTGATCCGCCTGGACAACCAGCGGGCGAGCGCCGAAGCAAAACGACGAGAAGAGTAACAGGAGAAGCCATGTGGGTTTTCACCAACAGGGGTTTTGTCTCCATTGTGGAGAATCGGGACGATCCGGAAACGATGGTCGTCCGATCCCGCTTTGCCGGGCACATCAAGAGCCTTTTCCCGAAAGCGAAGGTGCTCAAGACCCCGCAGGCGGACTATCTTTACCGGTCCTTCATTCCCCGGCCTCTCGTTGTAGAAAAGCTGTCGGAAGCGATTGAAGAAATCGACTATCCGAATTTCAAAAACTCCATCGGAGACGACCGGTACCATGACGCCTGCATGGACGTGTGGTCGGCCCTTTACAGGCACCAGAAAAGGACGTGAACAATGGAACAGAACGTCTTGAAAAAACGCTATGAAGCATTGACTCCGCTTCCGGAAACGGCAATCGGTGACTACACCTGGGTCGACCGGCTTCGCACCTGGGAGGATTTTCTTGAAAAAGGGAACATGGTCGCTGTCGGATTGCGTCAATTGAAGATCAGCGCTGCCGATTATGCGAGTTTTCGTAACCTGGCTCCCGAACTGCACGATCTCCTCCTGGAGGCATTTCCGGTTACGCCGGAGATTCAGGCGGAACTCGATGAATGGAAGGCGGAACTCGGTTTTATCGAATAACGCTTGCACTGGCCGTCCTCCCAACAACTACGTATTCAGACTCTCCCTTGCCGTAATGCATGTATTTCACGCCTTGATAATAGGTTTTGACCGTGTCTTCGACCCGGACAGACATCCGGATGCATTTTGACCCTCCGAATCCGTTGACTTTCACGGTCACTGACTGCACCGAATTCCCGGAGAAGGAACCCTTCTTGAAATTCGTAGCAAACTCGCCTTTTGACATGAACCTGACCGCCGGGATCTCCTCATAGCCGTGCAGCCTCCTCATGAGGTACTGCTGAAACTCGTACTCCGCGTCGAGGAGTGAAAACACCGTCTCCTGCGGCAATTTTGCTCTCTGAAAAGAAAGGCGCGCCCCGTTCGTCAAACCGGAAATGACCTCCTCGCGGGATGTCCGTCCAGAATGGTATTTGGTAGACTTTCCAAACCTGGATTCAGCCCACAGCTTGATGGTCGCGCCACCTTCTGAAGAGGAACTGTATGACCATTCTTTGAACAGGTTTCTCAGCACTCCCCGTCCCCAATTGTGAATGTTCGCCATCGCATAGGCTTCGAACTTCCCGACCAAAGCCTCAACGTCCGTGAAAAAGTGGCTTTCTCTGGCCCCATTGATCAGGCCATTGACCTCGTTCGGCTGCCAGCGGGCGACGCCCCATTTTTTGAACTCATCAAGGTGCTTCCCGAATCCCTGGGGCACCAACTTGTTTTCCAGATCGTAGCGGTCGATCAGCGCCTGGCGTCGTTTCCAAAGGGTCTCCGTAAGGTCGGATACTTCATCCTTCGCAAACCCTGCCTGCTCAAAAGCCTTTTTCACGTCCGTCTTTTTCAGCTTCAGCAGTCCCTCGGCACCGTCCCGCTCCAACCATGCATTCTTGTCGAAAATGGCATTGAAGACGGATGCGGATTGGCGGTTCAACTGAGCATCCCGCAACGTCTTCACCTCGGCAGGGACGGCTTCATAGGCTTTCGATCCCCCCTGGGCACGATATTTGAAGCTACCCCCGGCATCGATCATGACCAGGCGTCCATTCTTGGCGAGCATGACGTTGTCGAATTCCAGACCAACCACGTCCCAATTCTTGGTGAGCACAGAGGCTTGGAAGATCTTCGCCATCTCAGCGGGGCGACTGACCATGTCGGCGGCGCTCATGGCCTTCAAATCCGTCCGCCACTTACTCACCAGGGCCAGTTTCCCGTTCCAGTCACGAAGGGTCAGTTCCGGCATCTCAACGCCGAGCATCTTGTGGATCGCATTGGAGGCGAATTCCGTTCTGGCCTGGCCTTCATCGGCATACAGCTTGATGTAATATCGCTGCTTGTCCGGGGCCTCATAGAGCCCGCCGGGATTCGACCCTTTCTGTCCCTCGACCTTTTTCCAAAGAGCAGTATCGTCAGCCGATGCCTCTGCTTTCTTTTCCTTTTTCACCGTGCTGCGGATTCTTCTGGCGACCTTTGCCGCCTCCTTGTCCTTCGCCTCGATCTCCTTGATCAGGGCCTGAGCGATGTCGTCTGGAAGCCTCGCCAGGGACCCTTCCAGGATGCCGTATTTCGCCTGGGTCGCCGTCCCGACGTTGTATCCCCAGCCTTTATCGATCCCGACCGGCTCTCCCGTCTTTGGATCGATGGGCGAGGGAGGCGCTTCCCCTGTTCCTCCCGCTTTTGCCCTGTCAAAGTCTTCCTTCGTTGCCGCGAAGATCTTGCACTTGCAACCCCAGCCGTTCGGCACGTAATGCGTCTTCCACCAGGGATCGTCGTCGGGAAGGGTGATTCCGTCCCAGGCCAGATGGTGGGGCCTGGGGATCCGACTGTCGCCGTGGCGGTAGGTCAGATAGCCGTAAAATTTTCTGACCTCGGGATCCTGAAGCTGCTGCCACCGCCCTGCGGCATAAGACGTCCGGATGTTGGTGGAATAGATGACCTCGCTCCTCCAGTTCCGTCCGCCTTTGTAAGCCCAGCCGTGCTTGGAGATAATGTTGTCGAAATCCTTGCGGAAATCTTCCAGGGTGATTCCCTGGGCAATGGCCTTGTCCACGGCGGCCCGAAAATCTGCCAGGAGATCTGCCTTATAGGCTCCCGCAATCATGAACCCCTTTGCGTGCTGGTCCTTCCACAGATCCGTCCACTTCTGCGTCGGGATGTTCAGCTTGTTTTTAAAGAACGATTCCTGCTCCACAAAGGGCAGTTTAAAAACGGTTTCGATGGTCATTTAGACCCCCGTCTCATCCTTGACCTCGGACATTCCCGCCATTTCCGCCACTGCCATCGCCCGTGCGATCAGCACGCCGAGATCTTCCGGGTCCATTTCTCCCCAGAGATCAATGATCCGATCACGCAGATCCGCGAGGTCCCGAACATTCGGGTTGTCGATAAGGCGGCGGACCTGGTGCATATAATGGGCATCGGTTATGACACCCGCTTCGTCCGCCAAGCGGTTGTTGATCAGGTCCGCATCGTCAATTTCGCCTTCTAAGGCGTCTTCTCCCGTCTTGGCTATGATGACCCTCATCCCAGGGCGTTCGCTCGACACGGGCTTGTTTTTGGCCGACAGAGGGGCCTTTTTGCCTGATGGTTCGGGTCTGGCATCACCGAGAGGCGTCTCCCCGGACTTCGGCAGGGGAATCTTGAACCGGTCGGAAACGTGTTCGGCAGACATGGGCTGCCCCATTTCGCGAAGATTCTTGTAGACGGTGCTCAACGCTTCCAGGTCCTCCGGAGGTTCGAACATGATCTTGAACCAGGGCAGAGGCTTGTCCCATCCGAAGTTATAGCCAACCAGGGGGCGCACGATCTGGGACCGAATCGTCTTTTCAATCGCCTGACAATCGGCCTTCGTCAGATCCCTGCGGACCCGGTCCTGAGCGTCTTCGTTGCCCAACTTTCCGGGCGTTCCTTCCGTCGTGGCTGTCTGCCCGAGGATGGCCTTCGACATCTGCCGGTCGCAGAAATTGGACAGGGCCTCGTAGATGTTTTCCGTCCCGGCGTTCTTCATGGCCTGGACAAACTCGATTTCCGTGCTCTTGGAGATGATCCCGGCAGCATCGGAGCCCAATGACTGGATTGCCGACACCAGGGCGCCCTTGTCTTCCTTGCTTGCGCCAGGATCATATTTACCCAGGCGAAGAGGCATGCCGAAAACCTCGGAGAAGGCCACCCAATCTTTCAGGGAATAATTCTTGAACAGGTACATCCAGGCGCATACCCGCAAGACGCCAGCACGGGTGTCATAGCCGGATCTGGCTTTGTATCGATGATAAACCAGCTTGAAGGGCGGCATGATCTCCCCGTACACGGGCTCCGCTTCGGTTACGACGCGGGGTAATTCAAAGCTCTTGGCCCACATGTCACCACCCCGGTCATAGAAAACGGCTTTCTTGGGGTGGATCCAGGACAGTCCTCCGATGACAGCCTTTCCGCCGTCGATCTTCCAGAGGATCTCGCAGAGGGAATAACCCTTGCCGATGGCATCGAGGAGGTCCAGCAGGGCATCGTCAAAACTGTCGAGGTTAAAAATGCAATCGGAGACAAAATCCCGAATCTTCTTGTCCTCGGCAGATTCCGACCATGCCGTCAGATCGTAATCCAGTCCCAGGACCGCGTTTTTCCTCGTCTGAAGCTCCGAAAAGAGATGGGTGTCCTTCTCCTCCATTTCCTCGAATAACTCAGCCTGCCGGTAAACGTCGCCCCCATCGGCTTCTTTGAAAATGTCGGCCAGCCGCTGAGGCGTAAGCCCCTGGCTCGGATAGGACGACCAGCGATCCCGGATCGTTGTCACGGCAATCTCGCGGGTCTCCGGTTGTTTCATGACCTTAATATCTTTGCCAAATTGATCGTATAGGATTGCCATCACCAGACTCCCTGCTGCGCAGCGAAGCGCCGTTTGTTGACAGTTTCGTATTCAACGGGACCCGATTCTCCTTCCGATGTGGCAAACCAGGCCAACGCTCCGGCAACTCCGGAATCTCCATGCCTCTGCTTGTTGTCCTTGCCTTTCATCTTCGCTTCGGGAGGTTTCGCCACTCCGCGCACGACCTTGAAGAACCGATGATCCTCGATAATATCGGCGTCCTTTGGAAGCAGGATGGACCGATCCTCGAAGGCCGATTTGTATTTTGGCATGTGTTCCCGGTACCAGGTCTCGCTCAACATGACCTGGGCGATGCGCGAGGCTCCGTATTTCTGCATGGCCACTTCCGCCAGATACTGGCCGTTTCCTCTCGCGTCGAGCGCTCCGTAACGGAACCGGGGAAGGCGGTCGACAATATAAAACAGCACCTGTTCCTGCTGTTTGAACGGGATGTTTCGGAGTTCCACGATAAATGGAGCACGGAATGTGGCTGATTGCTGCTCGCAAAGAGGCGTGATGACCGTCAAGTCACCCGTCCGACCGAAGTCCTCCCCGAAATAGGAGGCACGCTTGGCATCCAGTTTTATCAAGAAGGGTTTCAGGGTCTCATCGCACCAATCTTTCACTTCCGCGTAGCGGATGTGATCGGCGATCTCGGCAAACGCCTTCGATTGCTCATAACGGATGACCGGGATCTCATCGGAGAGGCAGGTCTCGATCAGCGCACGGGTCAAAAAGGTTCCCGTTCCCTGGCTCGGGATGCAGAAAAGCTCTTCATCGGCATCCTCGCCGTAGGAATCGATCATTCCTTGCCGCCAGGCCGCCTCTCCCTCTTCAGTCCATTCCCGGCCCAGGACCTCGCAGATCCTCCGGTAAAGACCGTCCTGCAGGGCAGCATCAAAGTCCACCCGATGGAGGCTGTACGGCTTCTTCCCGCCCCGGATATCCTGGATGACGGAATTGAATTCGTTGACGTCCCCGAAGTGCGTGCTGATGACTCGGACCTGCCCGCCCCACATAAGGAGGGCCATCGCCGCCTTGAGCAGTCCGGCCAGATCGTCATGGAACGCGGCTTCATCGATGACCACACGGCCCTGCTTACCGCGAAGGTTAGTCGGTCGGCTGGAGAGCGCCGTGATCCGCCAGCCCGATTCGAGGGTGATCTTGTAGGCCAGAATCTTCTTTTCCTGGACGATTCCGCCGACTTCCTCTTCGTCAATCTCCTCGTATTCCTCCATCGCCGACGCGGCCAAGTTATAGGCCCGCGCCCAGTTGGCGCAGTCGTTGATGAATTCGAGGGCCATGTCCTTCGTATAGCCGATGTACCAGACGTTCCGCTTCTCGCCGTTTCCGGCTTCTGAGGCGTAGAGGGTATCATCAGCAGCCTCAGCCCAAGAAATACCGACACGGCGCGATTTCTCGATGAATTTGACCGGAGATTGATCGGCGACCCAGCGGGTCTGATAGGGCAGCAAAATGCCCGTGGCGGGTCTCGCCTGGTCAAAATCGTTCTGGAGGTTCACTTCGGTCATACAATCCCCAAGATCTTCTTCCGGATCTCCTCGGCGGTCTTTTCCGACATGCCGCTCTTTTTGACGGCCTTGACGACCTCTTCCGCCGCGTCTTTTGCTTTTCCTTTGGCCTCGGACATCCACTTCTTCTGGTCGACAGAGGCTTTCGAGAGCTTCGCCACCATCACGCCCATCTTCGGCAGCAGAGCGGCGATATCGGCATCTTGGTTCTTGACCAGGATGTCGAAAGAAAGCTGCTGGATGAGGCGGATCAGGGCCTCATTCATGTTGCCCTCGTCGTCTCCTACCGTGGCGACGATGGCCTTTGCCTGCTCGGTAGCCAGCTTAATCGCCTCGCATTTCGTCGCGAAGTCCTGGCCGAAGCGGTGGACCGCCGAGCGGGAGATATCCACATCCTGCTCGCGCAGCCACTTCGCAATGGCGTCGTAATTGGCAAACCCGCTTCCGATCAGGCGTCGTTCCAATTCGGCCCGGAGGGCGTCGGGAAGCAGGGTTATCTTGGATCGTGCAGGCATTTCATTTACCTATAATGTCGCTGATCTTTTTCAGTTCGGCGACTACCTCGGCAGTCCGCGTCTTGACGGCGTCCAGCTCTGCCGTGAGACAGGCGACGACGTCGGGCCTCATCTCCGCGATCGACTTCAGCGGATCCACTTCGTCGCGCAAGTTGTCGATCAGCCCCTGGAAACGGATCTCCAGAGATTTTTTCTCCAGCTCCAATTCCTGACGCCGGCCTAAATATTTAAGATGTTCGCTCATTGTTTCCTTCCTTTAGCAGTCGGAAAACCTTCGATATCTTCTGCTCGTCCACCCGCACTAAAGGGCAGAACTGATTTGCCTTTATATCATCGGCAACACGCTGCATCTGCTGGGTATTTAAAATGACGATGCTCTTCAAATCGGTAGCCACACTGGAAAAATCCTTGCACAGGGAAACATTCGCCCTGTACATTTCGCGCTGTTCGTCCATGTCTTTTTTGTATTGCTCAAGCACGGCCCAAACCCTTTTGTTGTCGCTCCACCACAGGTAAATAACCAGGCCAACCGTTCCAAAATCAGCGAGAATCTTAAGTATTGCGCCAATGCTAAATGAGTCCACAACTCCGCTCCTTTTTGGTCTGACAGGCGATGCACCGGATGACATTGGGAAGGGCCTCCAGGCGCGCCGTTTCAATTTCATCTCCGCAGTCGCAGCATGTTGTGTGGCGAGGCAGGGTCCCTCTCCCCTTCGCTGCCGTCAAAGTATCCAGCCTATCGGCATAATGCGCTCTCAGCGCCGACTGCCGGAAAAGTTCTTCATTCTGTTGGGCGACGTCGATCTCGTCCATTCAGATCAACCCCGCTTCCACTGTTCGTCTGGCAACCAGGCCGGGCAGAATCCTGCCGCCGCCCCGCACCCAGCGTAGCAATTCCTTTTTTGCCTCCAGCCAATTCTGCTGGTTTATCCGCCGCCGGAGCGTTGACGCCTGCAGACGGCCAGCGCCGAGGTTGTAAACGAAGTCCGCGAGCGCTGCCAGGCAGCCATCTTTCGTGGCTGCGACCGGGCAGCAGCGCACGGCGGCAGTCATCGACCGGCGCATTTCCCAGAAAAGCAATGCAGTGGCACGCTCCCGGTCGATAGGCGCATCAGCGAGAGAGACCTGCCGGCCGGTCTCGTACAGGGTGGAGCCGTAGCCTATAGTGGGCACGCCAGCGGGGCACAGATAGGGCTTTGCCCTAAACCCCTCGAAACGCTTGGCAATTTCAGCCGCTGTCTCCAATGCGCCCATCATTTCACCCGATCAAAAACCCTGCCCAAGAACCAGAAATTTAGAATGCCTGCGACCAGCGCCTTCTCCGAATCGCCGAATACCATTGGCAACGCCAGCAATACCGGCGTCCCCGATTGCACCAATACGATGAAGGAGGCTACGATGACCGCGGGGTATAAAAACACCACCCATTGCAGAGTGATGAGCGGCCGCATGAGTTTCGACAGGCCGTCGATCCATTTGACCCCGCTGAGAGTCTCCTGCCCCTGCAGGGCGGCCTTTAGCGCATCGAGAGCGCCGGTGTTCCAGTCCTGCTGACCCTGGGCGTTGATTTCCTCGATCCGCTGATCTCCCTTGAGCTTCTGGAACTCCAGGGCCTTGTCCTGCATGGCCAGTTCATGGGCCCGCTCGTTTTTTGCGTCCAGGAACTTCAACAGTTCCGGGAGAAACCTGAAGATTCCGCCCAAGAGACCGCCTAACAATGTTGAAATCATACCCACCTCCTCATGCTCTCAAAAGCACGGTTGCCGCTTCCCGCGAAATGTCGAGATCGTATTTTTCGGCAATGAACCCGGCAAAACTGGCGATATCCTTAACTTTATCCAGGGAGTATTCCAACTGCTTCCGGTAGGCTTCCACCTCGGCATGGAGGCGGTAAGGATCATCGAGAAGGTACAGGAGACTATGCAAGAGGATCAACAGGCGATATGCCTGCCGGACATGGGTGAGTTCGTGCTGCAGCAGACCTTCGTCATTGACAGACTGCGGGCGGATCCGGACGATCATGGCGTTGGCGCAGGCTGCATATCCCGAAGGCACGTGATCCGTGGAGATCACGATGGCGGGGAGAATTTTGTAGACGAATTTGATCTTCATCCTTCACCTCGCTGTTCTTTGTCTATGTCCTGAGCCAGGCATTTCAGCATTTCGGCGTAGTGGATGATCTTGTCGCAGTCGGAGACGCAGAGCTTTTCATTCTGCCGAAAGGCGTATTTGATGATGTTGCCGATAGCAAAATGGGGCAGAATCCCCCCGGAACGGTAGAGGTCGATGGGCTCGATCAGGCCGCGCTTGTAGTGGTCGGCGCCGTCGCGTTTGAGAGCTTCCCAGGTGTTTTCGGTGTTGCGGGATGCCATATTGCACCAAATAAAAAAAGCCCGGCTGCCGGAGAGTTTTTCTCCGGTAACCGGGCTTCAAGAGCCGTGGGTACTAAAGGGCGTTCAAGACACCTCGAAAATTGTGGTTTTACTTAACCCAAATTTGCGCCGCTGTCAAGCATTTTTTCACCGTAAATCCATCGGTTGCACTTCTGGCACTTGGTTATGAACCGAGGCGTGTCTGAAGACAAAGAAAGAAAGCGGTGTTTGCAATGGGGGCATCTAAATGTCTTGCTGTCGTACAGTTGCATTTCTTCTTTCTTTGCAATTACTATATACCCCGGATTCAGCATTTAACGCCTTTTGTTTCTTCCATCATTCTCCTCCTTTATTTTCCAAAACAGTCCCATATCTCCCCCTATTGGCGGCGGGGTATTTTGCCATATGACGCCTTATCGGCCTCCCTGGCAACAACGCAACAGGCCAGAACCACAAAGGCCACCAACGCGCCCAGAAAGGCGCCCACCCAAAAGGCAAGCCAGACGTTACTCATATTAACCTCCTATGCTTTTCAACAGTTCCCGCGTTCTGCGCTTGTTCTCGGCTATCTGCTCCTCCGTCAAGTGCAAGGGCGGTATAGATTTGGGGACATAATGCAATTGTGTCCCCGCCGGAAGGACGTGCTCCTCGGGGACCGGGTACGTGTCCCGGCGGCCGGACATCAGCCCTTCCTCTTTTTTGCGCAGGCTCTTTTCCGCTTCGATACCGGCGCTTTTACCTTCCCGTTCCGAAATGGAGATCATTATCTTTTTCAGATAGTTGTGGCTCTCCAGGTGCTCCGCGAAATTCTTCTTGGCAGCGATGTTCAGCGCTTCGGCAATCCCCGCCTGGCTGATAGGGTAGCGTTTTTTCTGGTAGGCAAATTCCTCGGCCTGGAAGAGGCTTTTCATCTCATCGAGGAGGAGGCGCAGCTTCTTGCACTTGGTTTTCAGCGGCACAATCCCGAAGAGTTCACAGTAGGCCCAGACCAGGTCGTGATGTTTGCCGAAGACCGGCTGTAATTTAATGATAGCAATAAGATCGGCGTCCATCTGGATATCCTCGTAATCGCTCTCGCGGCGGCAATGTGGGCAGGTGAAAGTTGTGGTCATTCCCAGTCCTCTTTTAAATAATCTTTTCGGAGATCCTGGTGATGATCTCCCATTGCTTCACGGAAAGGATCAGCCTGGTACCCCAGCGACGGAATTTCTCCAAGACGTCCTCAATAAAACCCTGCTCGAATCCCGTCAGCTCATCCCAAGATTTGTCCACCTCTGATTCGATGCGCTGAAGCCAGTCGAATTCTTTCTGAGTCAGACCTTTCATGGTTTCTCCTCCTTTTTTGCTTCAATCTTTTTCATGGTCGTGATGACTTGGACGGCCCCGGCAAAGGACAGGAAGCGCAGGTCGCTCACCTTGGCGACCCGTTGCAAAAATGCCCGGAGGGCCAGGTCTTTGTTGCCGAAGCCTTTGGGCGCCCAGTACCAGCGGAGCAGATCCCAGTCCGTCTCGATGCGGGCGAGTTGTGCCGTGGTGGCCATGCCGCGCAGGTTGCCCCGGTCTTTGTCCCATTTCTTTTTCTTGGCGACAAAGCCCGTGAATTCATGGACGCCGTGGGATTTTTTAAAGCCCCGTTCGTCCAGGTGCTTCATGACGGCATCAAATCCCCGCTGATCCATCTCCAGAGATGAGCGCACACCGACCAGGCTAAAGAGCATCTCCCGGTACGTGTCTTCATCCAACCCCAGCTTGGCCTTGGCCGTGTGTATCAAGGACTTCTGGGCGCTTGTCAGGCCCATTTTGTGCTGCGGGTATGCCATCGGTTACTCCTACCGGGAGATTCTATTTAGCAACTGCTGGAACTTGGCCGTTTCCTCGCGAAGTTGGCGCACCGTCTCCCGGGGGACAAAGATATCGCCGTACTTTTCCTGCAGGGACTGAAGCTCCTGCGCGTATTTTCCGGGATCCGCGGCTGCTCTGTCCAGGCACTTGCTAACCACCTGCACCCAGACCGCCGGCCCGTCATCCAGCGAGAATTGCGGTTTTTTCGGCGGCGCCGCCGGATCATCGTCAAAGCCCAGGGTGTACTGATAGGCAATGTCCACATAAGCAGCGCGGCGTCCACAACTCGCCTTAAACAATCCGGTTTTCCCACGGGAAATGAAGGACCGGTAGAATTGCTCCGTTTCCTCCGGCGCACCAGTGAGGTAATAGCCGCCGCCGTAACCAGCCTGGCAGATGATGGGCATTCTATGCGTCATGATCAGGTGGTTGATGAACTTGCGCAGGGCGCGTTTGCCGTCATCGCCGCCTTCATCGTTGCCCAGCCCCAGGGCGTCCGCCAGGTCGCCGGCAGAGATGGCCGCTGCCATTCCCTCGCCCCGGCTGCGCATGATGTCGATGCAGTTGCCCTCCAGCGCTGTCAATGTCATGTTGTGGGCGAGGGTTTTTGTGTCATATCCCAGATCAGAATCACGCATGGTCTACCTCCTGTTTTATCGATTTACCGCCGCAGGCCGGGCAGACTTTCCTCACCGCCCATCCGTACCAGCGAATCAATTCCCATTCCGTCTCGATCTTCGCGAGCTGCGCGGACGCCGGCCACGTTCCGAAGCATTTCCCGGTAGGTTTCCTCGTCCATCCCCAGTTTGGCCTTGGCCATATGGATCAACGCCTTTTGGCTGTTCGTGATTCCGCCGTTCTTTTGCTTCGGATATCCCATAACGCCCCCTCAGCGCATAAACGCCCGGATGATGCCCGAAAAGAGATCGGACATGACAAAACCCGCCCCGAAATAGAGGGCCGCCAGGATCATCACCGGCCAGATCGCCCATTTTTCCAGCCCCGCCATCATGTTATTGAGCTGCTTCTCCCAGGGGCCTTCCAGGATGTACTGTTCAAGCCGCTTTTTCATGGCCGTCTCCTCCTATTTGTCACAAACTGCTTTTGATTTTTCTGCACTCCTCAACCAAGTCGCCCAAGCGGGATGCCAGGGTTTTCAGGTTGGAAAGCGTCTCCGCATCGATCCGCTCGATCGAAAAAAACTGCGCGGCGATCTCCCGCATTTCGTTCATTGCCGCGTCGAGATCCCGGGTCTTGCTCTGGGACCTCATGACCGGCCAGTCGTCATTCACGAGGTAGCCTTCCTCGCCGATGTAGAGCGGCGCATAGGCCGTCTCCGCCACCTGGACGCGGCCCTCCTGGCGCACGACGCCTTTTTCCAACAACCATCCCAGGTACTTCTGGGCCGTGTAGAGGGCGCACCCGGAAAGCTCGGAGATCCTGCGGGCCGTGAAGGGGTTCCCGTTCTTGGACCGCATCCACATGACGCGCTGCATGACGCGCTGCGTCTTGCAGTAGTCGCTCTCCGGTCGGTCGGCGATGTAGCGGAACATTCCCCGGTTCACCCGCTCGCACTGCCTCGCCTTCATCAGATCGCAGACGGCCCTATGGACGCGGTTGTATCCGGCCTCACCGGAGAGGCCGATCAGGTCGCGGATCTCGGTGACGCGCAGCGGCGCCGTCGCGGTTTTCAGGGCGTCCCGCACTCTTCCTTGCGTGCTCAGGGGGTTTTGCGTCTTCATGATGCCGTCTTTCCCAGGACCCGGATCGACTTCGGGTCCCTGGCGCCGTAAAGGCGTTTCGTCAAGTTTTCCGCCTTGTTGACTGCCACGTCGATCATCTTGCCGCTGATCGTTCCGGTGGCGTTCGTCCGGCAGGCCTCTTCCAGGGTGAGCAGGTACCCGACCAGGTACCGGAAATCTCCCTCGATGTAGCGGCCGAGCAGCTCCGCCGCCTCATGACCGATGGCCAGGCCGGTCCATTCCTTGGCGATCATGATGATTTCCGGCGTCGATACCGGCTGAAACTCGACAATTCCGGCTGGGAGTATCCGGCTAAAGAAGTGGCCGTGTTTCTGGAGCTTGCCGTGGATCGATTCCATGCCGATCAGGATGATCGGGACCCGGGTCGCGTCGTGAACGTCCTTGATGATGTTCAGCATCCGGCCGCCGGCATTGAACAGGTAGTCCGCCTCATCGATAAAAAGCGGCTTGCCCCAGCGCCGGAAGCCGTTGATGACCTGGTCGCAGAGCCGGTCGAGGCGGTAGACCGGGTCGCCGACCTTGGCGATCGCGCACATCTCCTCCAGGAGGCGGCGCGTGTTCCAGGTTTCCATCATCCGGACATAAAAGGTGTCCGACTGGCCGTAGAAGGCCTCGACGACCTCCGTCTTTCCATAGCCCCACTTGCCATAGATCAGCCCCAGGCCGGCGAGGGAAGGGTCGCGGTGGACCAGGGCGTCAACCGCTGCCGTCACTTTGTTGTAATTGTCGGTCCGGATAAAGGTCTTATTCATCGTTGCCCTCCTGCCAGGTATTTTTCGTAGTCGAGGTGTGCGTCGTATAACTGTTTGGATTCCAGATACATCTGTGATGATTCAAACTCTTCCCGGAACGTCTGCTGCGCCGGGGTCAGCTCGCGGCCGCGGGCCAGCTTCGGGATGATCTGCCCCCGATACCGGTCGGGCCGGGTGATAAAAACGAGCTCGTCGTACGGGTCGATCGAGGGAAGGGGAGGGGGCTCGGCGGTGCTGTCCGGACTACTGTCCATTTGTACAGTATCCGGCATCTCCATCGCCTCCCCCTGAGTCAGGGCCAGCAGGGCCGCGGTTTCGTCGCCGGCCTCGGCCTCGGCCTCGGCTGCCGCCGCCTCAAACACCCGGATTTTCGCCTTTGCGTCCCGCTTCTGGAGGGCGGCGATCCTCAGCTTGTCGATCATGGCCGGATCGTTCGGCGTCACAAAGGAGGCCCGATTCAAGGGTCTGCCGTCGCAGACGTATTTCCCGTCCCGGTAGATCCGGAGCGTCTTGTAATCGAAGTCGTAGAAGACCGCGACCCGGGTTCCGATCAGGATATTGAGTACCCTGGCGCCCTGGAGGTTCACGGGCACGGCCAGCTCGAACTCGCGGCCGTTTAAGTTGAAGCCCCAGTTGTGGACCGTCACGTTTTCCTTTTTCATGAGCGCGAAGTCGAGCAGGGCCGGTTCCACGGTCGAAGGCTCCGGCATCATGGAGGTAAACGCCTCGGTCGGGGTCATGCCGTTCATGCCGTGGCCCCGGTGGCGCGTCTTGTGATAGACGTTCACGACCCAGTCGTAGAACCGGGAACAGAATTCCTCCAGGGTGAGGATCGCGTTCCCGGACCGCAGCTCAAAGGCGAGCTTCTCCGGACGCTGCTCGTGGCCTGAGCCGCACCACCCGGGAAGCTCCCGGGAAAAGGACTGCACCAGGGTCCGGTGGAACCGCTCGACCGGCTTTGCCCAAGGGTGGTAAACCGTCGCGTAGCGCTGGCCGATCCCCAGGCGGGCATAGACGCCGCCCACCCGCACGCCCTTGACCTGGTGCGCGCGATCCCCGCGCTTCTTCACCCAGATCTCCTCTTCCGCGTCGTACTCCAGGTCGATATAGAAGGGGTCGATCCCCAGGGCCGCGTAGCGCTCCATGATGTCCGGATAATCGATCTTGCCGATGGCGATCTCCTCGCCATTCAAGTATTTGGATTTATAATCCTTTCCATTGTCGATGTAGACGGAGGAGGGGAGGCCGTGCTGGGGGAAGTTCGGGTCGTTTTTCGGCATGATGGCATGATGCAGGGCCATCGCGATCGTCCGGGAGTTCGGGGCAAAGGAGATGCACCATCCCATGAGCGAGCGGGTGCGCATGTCCATCCAGGAGGTCAGCCAGGGCCGCCGATAGTTCCATCCGCCCTTGCCGTTGGGCAGCTTCACAAAGACATCGAAGATGTGATGATCGCCGCAGGACATGAAAAGCGGCGAGATCTCGTCATAGTTGCGCAGGATCTTGACCAGCCGGTCGGCCTCGAAGGCCTTTTCCCCATGCCGCGCCAGGGTGGCCGTGGATGGGTCGAGGCGGTTCAGGTAATTGAGCATCGTGGCGTAGGTGCCTGTCTTCCATCCCTTTTCCTGGGCCATCTTGAGGGTGAGCTCATAGACCTGGGATTTGTTGCGCATCTCCCCGGAGGCGTACAAAGACATGGCGTAGACCACGGCGTCGCTGTCATAGGCGACCACCCGGTCTTTCGTCCGTCCGTGCTTAGGCGCGAGCGCCCGGATCTGGGCCATGATGGTGTCGCGCCCTTCGGCTTGGGCCTCCTTGATGGCCGCGTCGGCCTTCTGCAGGTAGCGCAGCAGGCTGTGGGGGTGGCAATCGACGCTCTTGGCGTACTCGTTCAGCGCGGCGTCGCGGCCCCGGCCTGCCTTGCCCCTGATCTCGCGCACCCGGTTGACCAGGAGCAGGATGTCATAGCCCTTGTTGCGGCAGGATTCGGCCAGGTCGTTCCAGGAATCTGCCTCGTAGGAGATCGGGGCGACATCCCCGACGATGCTGCGCATGGTTGGTGGCAAGGAAGGGGGGCGGACAGCCGGGACCGGCGCCGGGGAGTCGCCGGCATCCCCGTTGATTCCCCCTTCCTTATTATATATGTCACTTTCAGGGGAGGGGAGGGCGGTTGACGTATCCTTATTATATGTGGGTGGATGGGCGACCAGCCAGCGGTTCTGAAAGTCCGCCGGGAAGCTGTGCAGGAGGTATTCGTACCGCTTGCCGGCCCGGATCCGGGCGACGGAGCGCTTTTTGATCCACTTGTCGGCTGCTTGCTGGGTTACTCCCAGAACGCCCTTGACATCGTTGATGGTCAATGTCTGTTCGCCGTCCGCCATCGTCGCCCCCTACAGCCGGTTCCAGTGCGGGAAATCGACCCGATCCGCCAGCTCCAGCGCCAGCCCTTCGGCCCGCCCCGGATCGGCAACGCCCTTTTCGTACCACATCACCTCGACGCGCCCGCCGGATAGATCTGCGATTTCGGCCAAGGGAACGATGACCTTGGCGAATCCGACCTTGTCGGCCCCCTCGAACCCGTCGGCAACCATTGCCAAGCCGACCAGGCCTTCGGGTGTCACCTCGCCTTTCGTCTCCATGAAAAAGCCTTCCCAGCATCCGTCTTCTCCGCGGAATTCGTCGCTATACCGATCCGGCATCGGGATCCCGGGACGGCAAGTGAAGCTGAGCGTCACAGTGCCCGTGTCGCTGCGGTCGGCGTATGATTTCAGCCGCTGCCCGATGTTTTTCGCAGAGAAATTTCGCAGGATCACTTTCCGCGTCGCGCTTACCCTCTTCATGGCCTCATCCCTCCTCGCCGCTCTCCATCGCCTCCAGGAGAGCCGTTTTTTTCATCCTTCGCTTCTGGATCTCGTGGATTGCCTCTTCGTCCCGGCGGATGTCGGCGCGCAGGGCGTCCGGTCCCGCCATGACAAACACCTTTGCCGACTGTCCGAGCATGACCAGCGGCCCGGTTTGGCCGGTCGCTTCACAGTACGCCGGCAGGAAGATGGCCGGAAATCGATGCTGTTCCTTGCTTTCCGCCGTCCAGGAGTCGAGCATCGTCTTGGTGATGTCCTGCCCGACCAGCTCCGACATCCGGGCCGCCACCTGGTAGCGGGACGACGGGCATGCCTTCAGCGCCCTGGAAATCTCCTCGCGGAAGGCCTTGTCGATGTCGTAGCTGCCCGGGGATGGGGATGATGGGACGACGGCGATCTCCCGGATCGCGTCGAAAATGGAAAGCTGGTTAATGTCTATTCTTTTTCGCTGTTTAGGCATTGACTTTGACCTGAAATTAGATTATTAATAATCCTAAATAAGGAACCCGGCAGGTCGGCGCAAGAGGCGATGCCGTTCCCTATGCTGCTTCATCCTTGACCCGACGTTTGCGCCGGTAGGTCTTGCAGTAGTGCTCCGGGAAGACAACCATCCGGTCCCGCCCGATCGCATCCGCCACCGCCCGCATGATCCGATCGGACTGGAGCCGCTTTGCGATCACGCTCGACACGGACATATCGGAACAGCCGAGATCGATCGCGATGGATTTCTGGGAGATGCCTTTTTTCTTGAGTTCGTATTGGATGTCTATGGGTTGCATGGGTTTTCTCCTTTAAGAGGAAATGCGGGCCAGTAAGTCATGAAAGTCCTGACACATGGTCAGTTTGTGGCCTTCCCGGTCTCTGAAATTGCACCAATCGAAGTGGCGGATGATGTCATTTTTTGAAGCTGTCGAAACATCAAAGGGGGTTTTAGATGACGATCGAGAAATACGAAGCCGAGGCGATGATAGAAACCGCCTTAAAGGCCGTGCAGAAACAATATGTGATTCCATTGGCGCTCGCCCTTGAGACATTGACTCGCGTTCTATGTGTCCGGAATCCAGACCTTTCCGTAACAATTTCCGATATCCTAAAGAACCAAGCAGGAAATTGTCGCGAGAATGACGCCGCCGGGTTTGTTTTTCTTGAATACCTGGCAGAGAGGGCTGCCTCTCCGGAAAAGTCGCTTCCAGGCGATGGCGATATTCCTCTCCGTACTTCTTTATGGGTAGTTGATGGAGGGGAAGGTAAGAATCCAGATAAAGGGAAAGGCTCTCATACGTCGAAATAGGGAGTGTTGCTCCTTCGCTGGCCATGACGTGCCTCCTTGATTTTGTTGGTTGGCGCCCTCCCCTGCTTCACCAGGGCTGGGCATTGTCTATTTCCGGAAATTTTATGGTTAATGAATTATCAGTAATAACGGTATATGTCAAGAGAAAAAACTGTACAAGCTGAATTATTTTCAGATCGCCTAAGGCTGCTAATGATTTCTTTAGGATATCAAAATAGGCAGGATGCCAAGTTTGCGAGGCATATCGAATTTAGCACCGGATTTTTGAACGATATTTTAAATAAAAAATCAGGACCTTCGGTTGATTTGATCGCTTGCATCATGAAGAAATTCCCAGACGCCAACATCCGCTGGCTACTGACGGGTGAAGGTGATCCCATCATCAAGACGCCCGACATCGTGATCGAGGCCCACCCCAGGGTGATCCCTCTCGGCGAAAATATCCCCACGCCTTCCCAGGATGACGAGGGAGAGTATCTCGCCGTCCCTCTCGTGGAGGGAAAGATCGCTGCCGGCCCTGGCCGGATCGTCAAGGAGGACATCCATTCTTTTGTCTGGGTCTACCGGCCGGAGATCGGCAAAAGGAAAAACCTGGTGGCGGTGCGGATCGGCGACCAGGAGAGGTCCATGCTGCCGACACTGCCACCGGGATGCATCCTTATTGTTGACAGGAACGACAAGGAGATCTCCCGAAAGGGCATCTATGCCGTCCGGACGGGAAGCGACGAATGCGCGGTGAAGCGGGTCCACGTCTTCGACGGTCATGTCCTCCTTTTTTCAGACAACCCGGATTTTCCCCCCTTGATGGCGCCGACGACCGATGTCGATCAACTGGTGATCGGTCGGGTGATTTGGACATGGAAAAGCCTCATCCGCTGAGCAAGGCCAAAATTTACCGGTAAGCCTTATTTGGCGGTTTTTTCGGTTTGGTTTTTGGGAATGGTGGTTGTAGTTGCAAAAAACGGCGTTTTCGACACTCTTAATAAAATCTTGAAGTTGCAAACTACAACCGGTTGTAGGAAATGGTTGTAGTTGCAGGCGGCCAACTACAACCACCTGCAACCACCCCAGGAGGTGATTTTATGGCCTTAAATCTGACTCCGAAGGCGAGGGCACTCTTCGAGAAACGGCTCTCCATCACCAAAGCCTACGACACGGCCCGTCGCCAGGAGGAGCAACGCTGTCACATGTCAGGAGAGCGCTTCGACAAAAGGCCGTTTATTGACGAATTCGCCGCAGAGCACCAGGTGGCCACTGCAACCGTTTACCGATGGTGGGATGACTATAAGGAAGGAGGAGAGGACGCCCTGATACCAGGCTGGGGCAGGAATAAAGGGAAAACGATCATTGGGATCCGCTTTCCCCATCTCATGGATCCATTGATCGTTCCTGGAAGATCTGACGGAGAGATCATTAAGGAGTTCCTTGCGTGCTGCGCGGCCGCCGGCGAGAAGCCGCCCTGCAGGCCCACCATCCGCACATATATAAAGGATAAGCGGGCAGCCGACGGGCAGCCCTACGCTCCTCCGAAACCGTTATCCAGGAAGGAATTGTCGGAAATGCTATCTTTCTCTCAGAAGGAAGTTGTGAATTTGCGCGACAAGATTAAGCAGTTGGGCGGCACAATGCCATGAGCCGAACTGACGACATTGCTTGAGGAGGTGAAGCAGGCCGACGGATGATTTTTGTCGCAGAGTTCGTTTTAATAACCTTTTTCGGTGGCGATTTTTTTATAAAACCGACTCTGCGACAAAAGTGCATCTTTAATACGCCTCATGTCGGTGCGGCCGCCAAAAATTTGTCAATTATATCTTTCCTGTGCAATCCCTCCATCCAAACACTTCCCGCCATATCCCGCCAAGTCCGTCATCAAAGTCACATGTCGCAGAGTCCGTTTTCCCTTTCACTTCTCCTGTATTTTTGAAAGCAGTTCCTCCCGTTTCAACTTTTTTGTGTGCAGATGGGCCACAAGGTCAAGAAAGGAGGGAAGGATGGCTTCCCCTTCGCCA
>Ga0172375_10004510_pt1 | contig 20524 bp, 15 predicted proteins | sample LakKiv1m_FD_114537 | JGI IMG/M metagenome (GOLD analysis project Ga0172375, IMG submission 114537) | Freshwater microbial communities from Kabuno Bay, South-Kivu, Congo - kab_092012_11.1m | ecosystem: Environmental > Aquatic > Freshwater > Lake | place: Democratic Republic of the Congo...
CACCTTCTCCCCCTCCAAGATGTGGATCGCCGGCCTGCTTGAACTGAGGCGCCCGCTCTGCCATCTGCACACGCAGTACAACCGCGACATTCCCTGGGATTCGATCGACATGGATTTCATGAACCTCAACCAGTCAGCGCACGGCGACCGCGAGCACGGCTTCATCGGCGCCCGCCTCCGCCTCCCGCGCAAGGTGGTGGTGGGGCACTGGCGGGATCCCCGGGTGCTGGAGAGGCTCGGAGGATGGATGCGAGCGGCCGCCGCCTTCGCCGATGGCCGCGACCTCAGGGTGGTCCGCTTCGGCGACAACATGCGCGAGGTCGCGGTCACCGAAGGCGACAAGGTGGAAGCGCAGGTGAAATTCGGCTGGTCGGTGAACGGCTGGGGCCTCGGGGAACTGGCCGCCTCGATCGCGGCCGTCCCCGCCCCCGCCATCGACGGGCTCCTCGACGAGTACCGCGCGGCATACGAGGTGGACGGGGCCGCGACATCGGGAGAGGGCGCGCGGCGGGTGCGCGAGCAGGCGCGGATCGAGCTCGGCATGAAGGCCTTCCTCGCGGAGCGCGGGGCGCGGGCTTTCACGACCACCTTCGAGGACTTGGCGGGCTTGCCCCAGCTGCCGGGCCTCGCCTCGCAGCGCCTGATGGCCGAGGGTTTCGGCTTCGGCGCCGAGGGCGACTGGAAGACCGCCGCCCTCGTCCGGGCCATGAAGGTGATGGGTTCGGGGCTTCCCGGCGGCACCTCCTTCATGGAGGATTACACCTATCATTTCGAGCCAGGGAAAGAAGCCGTTCTCGGCGCCCACATGCTCGAAGTCTGCCCCAGCATCGCGGAGGGAAAGCCGCGCCTCGAAGTCCACCCCCTCGGCATCGGCGGAAAAGCCGATCCGGCGCGCCTCGTCTTCGCGGGTGGCGCGGGAAAGGCGCTCAACGCGAGCCTCGTCGACATGGGAGGGCGCATGCGGCTCATCGTCAACGAAGTGGAGGCTGTGCCGCCCCCCTCGCCCATGCCGAAGCTCCCGGTGGCCAGGGTCCTCTGGCGCCCCCAGCCCGATCTGGCCAGGGCGGCGGAGTGCTGGATACTCGCGGGAGGCGCCCACCATACCGGCTATTCCCGGGCGGTGCGGACCGAGTGGCTCCGCGATTGGGCCGAGATGGCGGGCGTCGAATTCCTCCTCATCGATGCCAGGACCGATCCCGAGGAACTCCGCAAGGAGATACGCTGGAACGATCTCGCCTGGGATCTGGCACGCCGATGAGTGGGAAATACGACGCGATCCGCGAAGAGGCCTTCGCCGCCAACCTCGAAATCCCGAGGCTGGGTCTCGCCATTCTCACCTGGGGGAACGCTTCGGCCTTCGATCCCGATTTGGGCTGCTTCGCCATCAAACCTTCCGGGCTTGAATATGGCGAGCTCACCCCGCTGTCGATGGTAGTGGTCGATCTCGAGGGCCGCGTCGTGGAAGGTGCGCTGCGTCCCTCAAGCGACACGAAGACCCACATCGTGCTCTACAGGGCCTTCGAGGGGATACGCGGCATATGCCACAGCCATTCCACCCACGCGGTGGCCTGGGCGCAGGCGCGCCGGTCGATTCCCTGCCTCGGCACCACGCACGCCGACCAAACCGCGTTTCCAATTCCCTGCACGGCCATGATCTCCGCCGAGGCCCTCGCCCGCGACTACGAGCGAGGCACCGGCGAGCTCATCGTCGACACCTTCAGGGGAAAGGATCCCCGCGAAACGCCCATGGTCATCGTCGCGGGCCACGGGCCCTTCACCTGGGGCGAAAGCGCGATCGAGGCCGTGCGCCGCGCCGCGGCGCTCGAGGAAGTGGCCAGGATGGCCATCCTCACGCTCGCGATCGACCCCCTGGCCGAGCCTCTCCCCGAACATGTGACGAACAAGCATTGGGAGCGGAAGCACGGGAAGAACGCATACTACGGTCAGGAGCGGAAGGGAGGCTGATTCGCGGGCCGGCGCGGTGATCGCGTCCAGCCGCTGGCCTGCTTCCCCCGGTATTATATGAGTACGCGCGCCCCGGATGACTCGAGATGGCGCCGATAGTGGTCGGGAATGCCCGGGTCGGTCACGACGCCGGCGATGAGAGAGAGGTCGGAACAAATCGTTGCCGCGTGCGAGACGCCGAACTTCGAGGAGTCGGTGAGGACCCAGGCTTTCGCCCTGCACTCGGCGCTTCGCTCCAGAATCGCGCGGGTCACTTCCGCCCGCGAAATATCGTTCAGCATGAAGCCGCCGGCGATCGTGAATCCGGAAACGCCGATAAAAGCCTTCGAGAACCCGATCGACCGTATCGACTCGCAGACGCTCGGGCCGACCAGGCTTTCGCTTTCCTCCTGATAGAGGCCGCCCAGGACGATCACGCTTGCCTTCGAGCCCCGGAAAAGGCGGGCGATGAAGAGGTTGGTGGTTATCACTGTCAACCCTTGCACTGCCTTGATCCTTTCGGCGAACATGGCGATGGCCGAGCCCGCTTCCAGGAGAATCGTGTCGCCCCGCTCGACCAAGGCGGCCGCCCTGCTCGCGATAGCCTGCTTTTCGGCGTAATGGACGTGCATGCGGAAAGGGATATCGTCCCCCGTATAGATGCGCGCCTCGCCGTGGAATCGCCGCACGATGCCCTGGCGTTCGAGCTCATCGAGGCTCTTCCGAATCGATACTCCGGAGACATTGAACTCGGCGGCCAGGTCCGCGACCCGGCAGCTTCCCGCCTTGAGCACAGCGTCCCGCACGGCGTTGACTATTTCTTTGTTCCCAAGCTTTCCGCGCGCCCTGGGTTTGTCCTTCTTTTCCATAACGTCCACTCAACCATCCAAGACAGAGCATACGGGAAACGCGATGGTCATGACAATGCCTTCTCCAGGGCCGCGAGCATGAGGTCCTTGTTCGGCGTCAGCCCCGTCCACATCGTGATGTTGAGGGCAGCCTGATTGATCAACATCCGCATGCCACTCTGCCATCGCGCGCCGCGCAGCTCGGCTTCGCGGAGGAAGGGCGTGAATGCGGGGTTGGGGATGACATCCTGGACATAGATATCCTTTGTGATCGTGTCGTAGTCGATATTCGGCTTGCTATCGACATTGGGATAAAGACCGATGGAAGTGGCGTTGACGAGGATGTCCGTGCCGGCTGGAACTTTGAATGCGCCCACCCAGGGCACATAATCGACCGCCACCTTGGTGTTTTCCCTGAGGATCCCCACGAGGCTTTCGCCCAAGGCCATATCCTTGGGAATGTTGACGATGGTCAGGTGGGTGGCGCCGGCCAAGGCCAATTCGACGCAGATTGCCCTCGCGGCGCCGCCGGCGCCCAGGACCACCGCATTTTTGCCCGCGGGGACGATGCCGGCATTTTCCAAGGCGATCATGAAGCCCTGGCCGTCCGTGTTTTCGCCCGTCAACACTCCGTCGTCGTTGATGATGGTGTTCACCGCGCCGATCAGTCTGGCGCTCGGCGCCAGCTTGTCGATGTACTTCAGCGCCTCGATCTTGTGAGGGATCGTGCAGTTGATGCCCCTGAACTTCATGGCCTTCAGGCCGGCGATAGCCTCGCCCAGCTTGCCCTGATCGACATCGATGGTCAGGAAACGCCAGTTCTTCAATCCCAGGTCGAGGAAGGCCGCTTCCTGTATGATCACGCCGGGATTCTCGGCGGCCGGATGCCCGAAAACGCCTACCAGATGATCCAGATAATCCTGCTCTCTCATGCTTTCCTCCTTGAAGACGCCCTGTGGCGCCGCTCAGCGGCTGTTCGCGAAGTACACGGCGCCGATCGCCTGGGCGAACTGGGCGACCGTGAATTCGGGATGGCGCTCGAGCTCCTTCATCAAGGGAGTGTTCGCCATACCGGTTCCGGCCACGACCAGGGAGATGTCGGGTACGATACTCCGCCCTCCCTCCACCATCAAATCGAAACAGGTCTGGTTCTTGACGAGTCGGCCGAAGAGGAACCGCTCATCCGTGCCTGGGTCGAATACGCGCTTGGTCTCGAGCAGCGTAACGGCCAGGAATTCGCCGATCTCGCGCCATATCCTGCGGTTCACATCGTCGTTCTCGCGGTCGGGCAACTTCATCATATGCTCGAGGAAGGGCTTGCGCTGATCGATGGGTTCGGTGGGCACGTACCAGCCCATGGCATCGTCGGCGGGAGGGCCAACCGCCGCGCGCGCCTTGCCGCCAATGGCGCCGCCACCTCCACCCTTCCGCCGCACGATATATCCCCTGTCCCGCAGCTCGCGGAAAAGGTCGGGACGCTCGGCGGGGAAATATTTCATGGCGAGCCGGAACACGCCGCTTTGGCTGCAGTACTTCTGCAGGGTGCCGGGCAAGCCCGTGTTGAAATTGTTGACGCTGCGCAAATCGTCGGGCTCGTAGGCCCGCTCCGGCCGACTTCCAAGGTCGATGATGAAATTGTACACTTCCAGGGGAATGTCCGGAATTGCGCCCGTCTCCGTCACCCAGCCGGTGCCGAGTTCGGTGCCGAGCGTATGGGCGAATACCCCATTGGCGACCTCATCGGCTTTGGGGGATGCCGCTATCTCGACCGCGGCCGTGAACGACGCCATCGGACCGTCGTTGATGATCCGTACGACGCCATCGGGCTTCACCCAGGCCTTGAGCCTCGCGTCGAGCTCGGTGAGCTCGGCGAAATCGGACTCGTAGTCGATAGCCGGATTGTTGCGGATTCCCCGGGTTTTATAGACCTCGCCGCCGACGATCTTGTTCCGGACGACGACGTCGGGAAAGCAAAGCCCGATTCCGTCGAAGCGTGGGAGGATGCCGAGTCGCTCGCCCTCATCGAAGCCTTCCGCCCTCAGGCCCGCAAGCACTTCGGAAATAACGGCATCGTCCGCGTCCTTGTCCATCGCCACGGCTATCCGTCCGAGCAACTCTTTCCGCCGATCGCCGGCCATGGGTGCCCGGTGGAGCCAGAGCCTGGCCTGGAGCAGCCGCATGAGCAGGAGAATCGGATCGACCAGCTGGCGGGACTGCAGGAAGCTCGCCGGGAACCAATTGTATTCCTTGTAATCGACGATTCCGCCATCGTCGACGAGGACCGCCTTGATGTCGGTCCCCCCGACATCGATGCCGCAGAAGGCTTTGCCAGCGAGGCCGGCAGCGCAGCGCCTGAAGGCTGACAGGCTGTCGCCCTTCGGGCTGGCTTCCCGCGCCGTCATCGTCATCGCCCCTTGCGCCCGCGACGGCCCTATCGCCGGCGACCGCGACAGAGGGCGGAGCTCGAAGCGAAAAGGCGACTCGCCGGGATGGACGGCCGCTATCATGCGGTCCAGCACATTGATGGCCCGGCCATAGCCGCTCCGCTCGGCGCGAGGCTTGTTTACGCAGAATGCCTCGTTCAGGCTTTCGGCCAGTTCCGCTTCCTCCCGGGAGGCGGGGTCCACGAAGATAGTCATGGCGCGGGCGCCCATGCCCGAGAGGATGTTGTAGACCTCGGCGTTGACATACTCATGGACGAATTTTTTTTCCGGCGCGGAACAGAGGCCGAGCTTCGGCAGTCTGAGTTCCCACGCTTTTTCGCCATCGGCGCCGAGGAGCTCGACGACGAGGACAATCCGGTCGCTCTGTTCTTCGGGGAGGGCGGCGAAAAGCGAATGGACGCGGCTTATGTAGACCGGCTTTCCGGCCTCGGCGTCGGCAAGCATCCGCTGAAGCATTCCGTCATTCTTTCCGGCATTCCCAGCGCTCATAGCCTATGCTCCTGAACAACCGTCAACCCTCCGGCCTCGAGAATTCCCCAGAGCTCGTAGAGCTCTGGGGCGCCCAGCGGCGCCATGTTTCTGAAGAATCCTTGATCGCGGTTCATGAGCAGATACTTGCTCTCCGCCAGGGGATTAAAATTGATGAGTTCGACCCGTCCTCCGGGATTGCAGCTTCGCACGAACTGGGCGATGGCCCTTATATTCGTGGACAGAGCCGTCACCCCTGGGATCAAGGGTATCCTCGTCAGCATGTCCCGCGCGAGGCTCGCCAGGCGCCGGTAGTTCTCCCTGATGAGTTCGTTGCCGTAGCCTGTATATTCTTTGTGCTGCCGCGAATCGGCGAGCTTCAAATCGACAATAAATAAATCAGTGATGGGAAGAAATGTTTCCACGATACTCCAGGGACCCTGCAGGCAGGTTTCTATGGCGGTATGCAGGCCCGCGGCCGCGCATTGCCGCAGGATTTCGCCCGCGAACTGATGTTGGATCAGGGGGTCTCCGCCCGAGATGGTTATTCCCCCGCCCGATTGCTGGTAGAAGGGTTGGTCGCGCAGCAGGGTCGCCACAATCGTTTCGCTCGACAGGCGCTGGCCGTCGAAGGAAAGGGCGGTCGTCGGGCAAGCCTGGACGCAGATGCCGCATTTTGTGCAACGCTGGCGGTTAATCCAGATGAAAGCCTCGCCCTCTTCGTCGACCCGCAGAGCATCGGCCGGGCAGGCGCGCAGGCAGGCGCGGCAGCGGATGCACTGGCGTGGGAAGTACCACAGATCGATGCTGTTATCCTCACCCTCCGGATTGTGGCACCAGGCGCAGCGCAGAGCGCAGCCCTTCAGGAAGACCGTGGAGCGGATGCCAGGCCCATCGTGGATCGTGAAGCGCTTGATGTCGATGATGTTCCCGTCCATCATGTGTTCCCGTAGCTCGTCCGCGCGATGATCTCGTCCTGGAGGTCATTGGCCAGCTCGACGAAATACGCGGTGTAGCCCGCCACCCGCACCGTGAGGCTTCGCCATTCTTCCGGATGGGCCTTGGCGGCGAGGAGGTCTTCCTTTCGCACCACGTTGAACTGGACATGGTTGATGTGGAGCTGGACGAAAGTCCGAAGCAGGCTCGCGAACTTGGCGATGCCCTCTTCGGTGCGGAAGAATTCCGGAAGAAATTTCATGTTCAGCAAGGTGCCGTTGCTGCCGTTTTTGGCGTCGATCCGGGAAACCGAACGGAGCAAGGCCGTCGGGCCGTTGCGGTCGCGGCCGTACATCGCCGACATGCCGCCGTCGGCCAGGGGATCCTTGGCCTTGCGCCCATCGAGCGAGGCGCCCACATTCTGCCCCATGGGGACATGGGCGGAGACGGTGTAGAGCCCCGGGTGGTAGATGCCGCCCCGCGCGTTGGTGTAGGCGGTGAGCTTTTGGGCGAAATAATCCACCCACTTCGCCGCGATGGCGTCCACCCACTCGATGTCGTTGCCATATTTAGGGACCTTGTTGATGACCTGCTGGCGCAAGGCCTCGGCGCCCTCGAAATTGTTCCTGAGCGCCGCGAGCAGATTCTCGGCGCCAAGACTCTTGTCCTCGTAGACGCACTTCTTCGCCACGGCCAGGCAATCCGCGACGTTCGCCACCTGTATGGCCTGGATGCCCGACAGGTTGTACCACGCCCCGCCCGCGGTCACGTCGAGGGCTTTCTCGGCGCAGCCGTCGATTACCGACGATAAAAAGGGCGAGGGCAGGAGCTCGGCGTGGAGCCGATCCACAGCGTCGCATGCCACTATCATGCGGTCCACGAAATGATCCATCTGGCGCCGGAAAGCGTCCTCCAGCTGTTCGTACGTCTTGTAGTCGCCGAAGGAGCCCAGGTCGAGGCCCATTTTCTTCCCTGAGAGGAGGCAGACCCCATTGTTGAGGGTCAATTCCAAGGCCTTGACCATGTTGAACATGGCGGCATCGCTCCATCCGAGGTTGTTTCCCTGGGACGTCAGCTCCACGCAGCCGACGATGGCGTAGTCCATGGCGTGCTCGTGAGAAATCCCTCTTGCCTCCAGCGCCGGGATGATGCTTTCGTCGTTGAAGATCTGGGGCATTCCCGAGCCTAAACCGATGACTCTGGCGCATTCCCTGACGAACTCCTCGGAGGACTGTCGGGAAAGACGGGCGGAAAGATTGGGCTGAGGGAGGCCGATCTGCTCCTGTGCCTTGAGAAAAAGGAAGGAGAGTTCGTTCGCCGCGTCCATGCCATCCGGCGTCAGACCGCCGCAAGCGAGGTTGAATCCGATGGGGAAGCCCGCGAAGTATCGCGCGCTACTCGAGCTGCGCAGATAGACGATCTGGTTGAATTTAAGCCAGAGCGTCTCGATGATTTCCAATGCCTTGGATCGATTGAGGAGGCCGGCCCCGAGGTCACGTTCGTAATAGGGAAACAGGTACTGGTCGGCCCTGCCGGGCGAAAACGAGGAAGCGTTCGATTCCAGCTGGAGAAGAACGAAAAGGAACCACATCGATTGTATCGCGTCGTGGAAGGAAGCCGCCGGTTGCTCCGCCAGCCTGGCGCAGCGGGCCGCCACCGCTTTCAGATTCTCCCTTTCGTCGCTTGTTCCCGCGTTCTCCGCCATTTGGCTGGCCAGACTCGCGTAGCGGCGCATGAAGTCCATGGCCCCTTCGAGCGCGATGACCGCGCCCCTATAAAAATCGGCGGCCTTGCCAGCGCCCTCCCGCGGCTCCTCCGGCTGCCCGTCCAGCGAGGCCCCCCCCGCGCGGGCGAGCATGTCATCGCGGATGCCTTTGGGACCGAGCGCCAGCCACCGGGCGACATCGGGGCAGATGTGGCCCTGGGCATGGTCGGTCTGGTTGATCTTGACGACCTTGCCGATGGCGCCGATCTCCTCGCCAATCGCTTCTCTCACCTTGTCTTCGAGCGACTTCCCCTTCCAGAAGGGCAGAATCTCGCGGCGGAAGGCTTCGATATCCTCGGGATGGACGTTGAACTTGTCTTGGGGCCGGTTCGGCAGGTTCTCGATCTCATCGTCGACCCAGGAGATGCCCGCGTCGGGCGAGACCACGCCGGCTCTGACCCCCGCCGTCCTGTTGCCTACCACTAGTTCCAGGGGGTCGATCCGGATCCGGATGGTCCGCATGGTCTGGGCCAACGATTCCGCCCGCTGGATATTGCGCGGCTTGTCGGGATTCTGGCGATAATATCCCGTGACGATGTTCGCCTGTTCCACGGAGAGATAGCGCGGCTCATCCAGCATGCGCTGCTTGAGCGCCTTGATTCTGAGGCTGCTTTTCAGCGTCCGGATGCGCCGAATCGTCGATGTGTCCATAACTCGGTTCCTTCCTTTTCCGGTTGCCCGCGCGGATTCAGATCTCTGATGCCCCGCGATTTGGCATCAGACGAATTCCCGCCTGCGCTTGTTGCCGTAACAATCCAGCCAGATGATGGCCACGATGACCGCGCCCTTGAGCAGGACTTGATAATAGGAGGTGATGTTCAGCATGTTCATGACGTTGTCCAGCAAACCGAACACCAGCAGGCCCAGGGCCGACTGGGGGATGCCGCCGATGCCGCCGGCGAAGGAGGTGCCGCCTACGACGACGCCGCAGTTGACGACCAAGGCTGTCGTCTCGCCGTAGACCGGGGAACCCGTGTTCAGCTTTGAGGAGAGCAAGACCCCCGCCACGGCCGCGGCGACCCCGCTGATCACGAACCCAAGCCACTTCGTGCGGATGACGTCTATGCCCGAATACATGGCGACATCGTAGTCGCCCCCTATCGCGTAGAGGTTGCGGCCGAATTGCGTGTATCGCATGAGAAAGTAGCAGATGCCGAAACAGACCAGCATGATCAGGACGAGGTTCGGTATTCCGTGGAAATCCCCGTTGCCGATCATCATGAAGTCGGGATTCTTGGCGGGTATCGGATGGGCGTCGGTCAGCTGCTGGGCGACGCCGGTCAGCAGCAGGCCTATGCCCAGGGTGATGATGAAGGGTTCCGTCCTCTGCTGCACGACGAGGAAACCATTGATGATCCCCACGACCGCGCCGAAAAGGACGGCGACCAGGATGGCGAGCCACATGGGCATGACATCGAGCAGCTTTATGGCGAGGATGCCGGAAACGACCATGATGCCGCCTATCGAAAGATCGCAGCCGCCAGAAATGACCGTAAAGGTCACCCCAAAGGCAAGAATGAGGAGGATGGACGTGGAATTGAGCATGTCCAGGAGATTGTACGCGGTGTAGAAGTTGGTGCGGGAAAAGAGCATGCCCGCCAACATCACCAGAATGGCGATGAACGCCTTCTGCTTCGTCATTATCTTGTAGAGCGTCGCTCCGATTCCTGATTTTTTCATGGCAGCTTCTCCTACGCTTGCTTGCGGTTGTCGAGCCAGATGGCGAAGACCAGGATCGCGCCCTTGACAGCGTACTGCATGTACGACGAGACGCCCAACAGGTCCAGGCAATTGGACATGAGGATGACCAGGAGGACGCCCATAACCGTGCGCAGCACGCTGCCCTTCCCGCCCTTCAGCGTCGTGCCGCCCACTACGACGGAGAGGATGGCGTTCGTCTCGTAGCCGGCGCCGATCACGGGCGCGGCTGTCGTGATGCGCGAAAAGAGCACGATGGCTCCCACGCCGGCCATGAAGCCGCAGATGGTGTAGATCACGACGATGGAGCGCGACACCACGATGCCGGCGAGGCGCGCGGCGGTCTTGTTGCCGCCTGTCAGGCATATGGCGCGGCCCTCGGCGGTCTTGGCCTGGAAGACCCAGAGCGCGGCGAGGCAGGTGAGGAATATCACGAAGGATACGGAAAGGAATCCCAGATTTCCCCCGCCGATGGCTTCGAAGAGCGACTTGCTCCTCGCTATGTCCCAGAAGTGCATGGTGGATCCATGGCTATAGAGCAAGGCTATCGCCGAGTATACCGTGCTCATGCCGAAGGTGATGAAGAGGGCTTCGGCTTGGGTCAGGGCGCCCGAGCTCAGGATGAGGACGCTGTTCAGGATGCCGCAGACGGCTCCGATGGCCAGCCCTATCAACAGCGCCGGCGCTTGGCCGAGTGGCTGGATGAGGGAAATGGTCACCACGGCCACGAGGTTGATCGTTCCGGCCACCGACAGGTCGATGAAACCGCCCATGATCACGAAAGTCATGCCGAGCGACACCATGATCAGAGGCCCGAACTGGCGCATGATGTTGACCAGGTTCGCCCCGGACATGAACTTGGGCTCGACGATCGCCGTGATCGCCACGAGGGCGGCAATCATCACCAGGACGAGATAGTCCCTCACAATGGAATGGCCGGCTTTTCTGACAGTTTTTTTCTCCTCCATGATTATGCGCATCCTCCCGTCATTCCCAACGCGGCGCTCATGATTATGTCGGCCTTTGTCGATTGGGGATCGAATTCTCCGGTTATCCGGCCTTCGAAAATAGTCAGCACCCGATTGCTCATGTTCAGGACCTCGGGAAGCTCGGAGGAGATGAGGATGATCGCTCCGCCTTTCTCCGCGATGTCTTTCATGAGCATATAGATTTCGTACTTGGCGCCGACGTCGATCCCCTTCGTGGGTTCGTCCATGATGAAAATGCTGGGAGATATTTCCAGCCAGCGCCCCACGATGCATTTCTGCTGGTTCCCTCCCGAAAGGTTGCCGACGGCTACCTTGGTCGAGGGGGTCTTGATCGCGAGAGCCTTCACCTGCCTAGCCCCGATGCCCTTCTCGAGGGACTTCCGGATAAAGCCGAATTTCGTGAAGTTCGAGATGCTGGCCATGGAAATGTTGGATTCCACGGAAAACGGCAGCACGAGCCCCTGAAGCTTCCTGTCCTCCGGGATGAAACCGAGGCCCGCGTCCACGGCTTCCTTGGGGTTCCGTATGGCCACCTGTTTTCCTCCGATCAGAACCTTGTGCCCCCTGACCTTGTCGGCCCCGAACAGTGCGCGGACGATCTCTGTCCTTCCGGCTCCAACCAACCCCACAAAGCCAAGAATCTCGCCCTTTTTGAGGGTGAAGGAGATGTCGCGCAATTTGTGCGTATTGATGGAGCGAACCTCCATCAAGGTTTCCCCTACGGAGCGCGGACGTTCGGGATATTCGTTCTCGATCGTCCGGCCGATCATCATCGTGATCAGGTCATTTCGCGTGAATTCCATCTTGGGCTTCGTATCGATGACATGGCCATCGCGCATAACGCTGACGATGTCGCAGAACTCGAAGATCTCGTCCAGCTTGTGGCTTATATAAATTATGGAAATTCCCTGCTCTTTCAGCTGATGGATGATCTTGACCAGCTCGCACATCTCCTCGCCCGTCAGGCTGCTCGAGGGCTCGTCCATGATGATGAGTTTGGATTTGAAGGAAAGCGCCTTGGCGATCTCCACCATCTGCTTTTCCGAGACGCTCAGCTCGGACACCAGCTTCGTCGTGCTCACCTTGCTGCCTATGCTGTCGAGGAGCTCCCTCGCCTTGGCGTGGGTGCCGCGCATGCCCTTCATTTCCTTGAAGCGACCGAGGAAGACATTTTCCCCAACGCTCATCGTGTTGACGAGGTTGAGCTCCTGATAGATTATGGCAAGCCCGCGTTTCATGGATTCCTGCGGGGTCGTGCGCTCGATTGTCTGACCGTCGAAGACCACCAACCCCGAGTCCTTCTGATAGACGCCGGACAGGATCTTCATCAAGGTCGACTTGCCGGCCCCGTTCTCGCCTACGATGCCGTGAACCATGCCGCGCCTGACATCGATCGACACTCTGTCCAGAGCCCGTACGCCCGGGAAGGATTTGGAGACATCTCTGATAGATAGTATGACCTCTGTTCCTTGGGTATCCATAAGTCTCATCCTCGATTGGCAATGCAAAAATGGGCTCGTTTCGCTATGGGGCGAAGCGAGCCCTTGTCACGGACCCGACCTATCTCACCACTCAGGCATGTCGAAGCCGCCGCTCGTGATCAGAGCCTTGTCGACCACGGTGAGCGGGACGAAATTGACGGGCTCGACCTTCTTGCCCGCCACGACCGCCTTAGCCAGCTCCAGGTCCTTCTTGGCCATGACCGTGAAGTCCTGGGCGATGCTGACGGACTGCTCGCCGCTCTGGACCTGGACATAGCCGGCGCGGTTGCCATCGACGCCGACGATGAACAGATTGTTCATGCCGGCGGCCTTGGCGGCCTGGAGGACGCCCGTGGCGCCGTTGTCCCAGTGGCAGAACACGCCCTGGATTTCCTTGCCGTACTTGACGATCATGTTTTCCATGATGGTCAGGGCCTCGGAGGTAGACCACTGGGTGCAAGCCTTGTAGTCGATGACCTGGATCTTGGAGCCCTTGATCGCCGCATTGAACCCATCGTGGCGCTTGATCTGAGCGTCGTGGCCCGCTTGGCCCCCGATCTCCACGATCTTCGCGCCGTTCGGGAACTGCTTGATGAAAGCGGCGGCAGCCTGCTGGCCCGCCATGGTGTCGTTGACGCCCGCGTAGAAGTCGCGGTATTTCTGGTTGGCCGGGGCCAGGTCCGAGGAGAACATGCCCACGATGATGCCGGCCTGCTTTGCCTTCATCAGGCTGGGGACGATGGCGTTGATGTCGTTCGGATTGAGGAAGACGACCTTGAACTTCTGCGCGATGCAGTTGGTGACGATCTGGGACTCAGCCTGCGTGTCACCCTTGGCATCGAATGTGTACATGTCAAAGCCGTACTCCGATCCGTACTTCAGGAACTGCTTTGCCGAGAAAGCCTGCGACTCGTTGGCCATGTTGGAAATGATGAACGCCGCCTTCAACTTGGCTTGGGCGCCCGCTCCGAACGCCACCGCGACCAGCAGTACGAGCGCGATGACCAACGCCTTTTTCATTCTCACCATACTGAACCTCCTCCCTTGACGCGAAATATCATACAGTGAGTCCTAGAACTCACATGTAAGCGAAAAATGACGCTTAGAGGTTTCAATCATTACTATATTAGTTTCATTCAAATCGTATTTTGAGACAAATAAAATACAATCCATGGGCTTTACGGCGACTAAGTATAGAGGCTTACAGGACATATGCCCTTCCAACTCCTTCGTAGAGTCATGATACTGCACTTTGGGAAGTTGAAAAGGCCGAAAACTGCACGAAGAGGGTGACAAAACTGAACAAAGAAGATCAGGGAGCCTGGTATTTCCTGCGGAATTGGCTCGGGGTGAGCGAGGTTATGCTTTTGAAAAGGTGGCTGAAGTATTTCGCGTCCTCGAATCCGAGGATGTCGGCGATCTCTTCCATGGAGGCCGATTTGATGAGCAAAAGATGCTTCGCCTTCTCGATGCGCACGGCGTTGCGGTAGCGCATCGGCGTCGTGCCGAGATGTTTCTTGAAGAGGCGAGATAGGTAAGAAGGGGTGACATAGGCCACGCGCGCCAGCCTCTCCACGTCGAAACTTTCGGCGCAGTGCTCGTCGATATAGGCGCGGCAGCGATCGAGGGCGGCGCATTTCGACGAACCGGCGCAGGTGAGCTTCTGTTCGATATAGAGGAGAAGCGACCTGAGAAGATGCTCCTCGAGCTCGCGGTAGTGCTCCCCGCGCCGAACGTGGTTCTTGTGGGCGCTCTGGCAAAGCCAGCCGAGCTCCCCGTCATCATCGCCAAGCTTGAAGGAGAAAGGGAGAGTCGCCTTGGAACCGAGTTCGAGCCAGAGGCAGACGATCTCCTGCCGGCTCGTGGCGTCGAGTATCTCCCGATGGACGACTCCCGGGGGATAGACCACCAAGTCGAAGATGGCGACATCGAGGTTCTCACCCCCGGTCGCAACGCTGGCCTTACCCTCGATGAAATAGATGAGTTCCAGGTAAGGGTGCGAGTGATCCTTCAGATTCCATATCTTGCTCTGCTCGTCGAAACGCTCGCAGAATCTCAGCGATATGGCCCCTTCTCCGGCCTCCCTCAAAAAGTGCAGTACCTCTTTCTTCGCGGCGTCGGTCAGCATCTGCATGGCCTCTCCTCGGGAGAAAGTTTCTGGTGGCGCGCCAAGTCCTTGCGCGCGCTACTATTCCTTATCGGCGAATCGGAGGCGCGCATTGAAGCCAATCGGTCGCGTCATTTTCGGCGAACGGCGCGATATAATTACATTTGTAATTTTATATTGACTGTTTGTAATCAACTGATTATAGTCAACCCGATGATATTCGATATCCAGAGATTTTCGACGCACGACGGGCCGGGAATTCGGACGGTGGTCTTCTTCAAGGGCTGCCCTCTTTCCTGCGCCTGGTGCGAGAACCCGGAGAGCCAATCCTTCACGCCGGAACTGCTGTACACGCGATCCCGCTGCGTGAGCTGCGGCTCCTGCGTCGCGGTTGCCGGGGGCGGCGAAGCCCTTCGCCTGGACCCGGCCGGCGGGATACTCATCGACCGCGGCGTCGAGCCCGCGCCCGAACTTGGGAAAGTATGCCCGGCCCTCGCCTTGAGAATCGCCGGGAGGGAAGCCACCACCAATGAAATCATGGCCGAGGTCCTGAAGGACGCCAGCTTCTTCGCCAAATCGGGCGGCGGGCTTACGCTTTCGGGCGGCGAGCCGCTCGCCCAGGCGGATTTCGCCGTGGAACTTCTCGAGGCGGCGTTGGCCAAGGGCATCGATATCGCGATCGAGACCTGCCTCGCGGTCCCTAGGGCCAGCGTCGAGCGAGCCGCCGCCCTGCCCCTGCGCTGGCTCGCCGACCTCAAGCACACCGACGCCGCGGCATTCCGCGCCGCGATGACTCGCGCCGGGACAGCGCGCGCGGGCGCCGCCGGGGGCGTCGACGTCACACTCCCCCTCGGCAACCTCGAATACCTGGCCGGTCGCGGCGCCGACCTCAGCATCCGCGTGCCCGTAATCCCCGGCTTCAACGACGACGAAACATCGATGCGCGGCATACTCGAATTCGCCGCCGGGCTGCCCCGCCCACGTTCCGGACAACGCCGCGTTGACCTTCTGCCTTATCACGACCTCGCCGCCGGCAAGTACGCGAGCCTGGGACGAACCTACGCCTATCCGCCCGGATTGAGGGTGGAGAGCGGGCATTTAAGCCGCTACGCCGAGCTTGGACGATCCCTCGGCCTCGACATCACCATCGGAGGATGAAATGAACCGCCGCCTCGAACAGCTAAAGGATGAAATACTCTCCGCGGAGCCTCGGCTCTGCGTCGAAAGAGCCCGGATTTACACTCGCGTGTATCGGGACAACGAAAACCTCTCCATCGTCAGGAGGCGGGCCCTCGCCCTCCGCGCGACGCTCGAGGAGAGCACTATCTATATAAGCGACGGCGAACTCGTGGTCGGCAACACCGCCTCGCGCGCCCGCTCGGCCGCGATCTTCCCCGAGTACGCGGTGAACTGGATCTTCAAGGAGATCGACGGCATCGACAATCGCCCCGCCGAATCCTACGGCGCCACGGACGAGACGAAGGCCGAGATCGTGGAACTCTGTTCCTGGTGGAAGGGCCGAACCCTGCAGGACAGGGCCGAGGCCAACTTCAGCCCCACGCTCGCCGCCATCAACGCCTCGGGCATCGTCCACGCCGAGGGCAACATGACAGCCGGCGACGGCCACATCGCGGCCAACATGGCCAGAATCCTCGAGCTCGGAATCGGCGGCTACACCGCCTACGTCCGGCGCGCGAACGACGCCCTCGACTTCGTGAGCTATGACAATCTCAAGAAACGCCAGCTTTACCTCGCCATGCTCGACTCGCTTGCCGGACTCTCGGCATGGATCCGCCGCTATGAATCCCTCGCCCTAAGCCAGGCAAGTGCTTACGCCGAGCCCTCGCCCGTTGGACGCGCCCGCAGGGCCGAGCTCGCGGAGATTGCCGCCACCTGCGCCTCCATAGCCGAAAACGCCCCGACCAGCTTCCGCCAGGCCCTCCAGCTCACCTGCTTTGTCCAACTAGCGCTTCAGATCGAATCGAACGGCCACTCCGTCTCCCTCGGGCGCCTGGACCAGTATCTCTACCCTTTCTATAAAAAAGACGCCAAGGCAGGGATCGTCACGCCCGAGCTGACCAAGGAACTCCTTTCCTGTTTCTGGCTCAAGCTCCTCGCCGTCAAAAAAGTGAGACCCTGGTCCCACACCCGCTTCTCGGCGGGCGGCCCCCTCTACCAGAACGTGACGATCGGCGGCGTGACGAGGGAAGGCGCGGACGCGGTGAACGAGCTTTCCTACCTCATTCTCGAGTCGGTGGGCGACATGAAGCTCACCCAGCCCAATCTCACCGTCCGCTACCATAAGGGCATGAGCGACGACTTCCTCGCGGCCGCCATCGAGGTTATCAAGCGCGGCTTCGGCATGCCCGCCTTCAACAATGACGAAGTGGTCATCCCCGGCATGCGGAAGCTCGGTGTGAGCCTGGAGGACGCCCGCGACTACTCGGCCATCGGCTGCATCGAGGTGGCGGTGCCCGGCAAGTGGGGCTACCGCACCACCGGCATGAGCTTCCTCAACCTGATGCGCGTCTTCCTGGCCACGCTGAACGGCGGCCTGGACACGAAGACCGGCGAAACCTTCCATGGCGGCACGGGCACGCTCGAGTCCTTCGCGAGCTTCGACGAACTGATGGCCGCCTGGAAGAAACAGCTCGCCTACTACGCGAAGGTCTCTGTCGGCATCGACACGGCCATCGATGTGGCTCTCGAGGAGCTGGTGCCCGACATCCTCTGCTCGACCTTCACCGATGATTGTATCGCCCGCGGTAAGCACATCAAGGAAGGCGGGGCGGTCTACGACTACGTTTCCGGTCTCCAGGTCGGCATCGCGAATCTTGGCAACTCCTTGGCGGCGGTCAAGAAATTCGTCTTCGAGGAGCGTTCGGTTACGTCGAAACAGCTTCAAGCCGCCCTTGCATCGGACTTCGCCGGCCCCTCGGGCGAGCTGCTCCGCCTGCGTCTCCTCAACCAAGCGCCGAAATATGGCAACGACGACGATTACGTCGATTCCCTCGTCGTCGAAGCCTATGGCGCCTACGTCGGGGAAATGGCCAAGTACCACAATACCCGGTACGGGCGCGGCCCCATCGGCTGCGGCTACTACCCCGGGACCTCCAGCATCTCGGCCAACGTCCCCTCGGGCTCCGTCGTGCCCGCGACGCCGGACGGACGCCACGCCTGGACTCCCCTCGCCGAGGGCTGCTCGCCCACCCAGGGCACCGATACCCGAGGCCCCACCGCCGTCTTCAAGTCGATAGCGAAGCTCCCCACGATGGATATCTTCGGGGGCGTCCTCCTCAACCAGAAACTCACGCCCCAGATGATCGCTGGCGAGGGGCAGCGGAACAAGCTCATCGCCCTCCTGCGCGCCTTCTTCGACGACCTTAAAGGCTGGCACGTGCAGTACAACATAGTCTCGCGCGACACCCTCCTCGACGCCAAGAAAAACCCCGCGAAGCATAGGGATCTCGTGGTCAGAGTGGCTGGCTACTCGGCCTATTTCAACGACTTGGCCGCCGAGACACAGGACGATATCATAGCCAGGACCGAACAGGAGCTCTGATGACGATGGCGGAGAGAAAGTACAGGATAGGCGTCGATCTCGGGGGAACAAAGCTCGCGGTGGGCGTGGTGGATTCAGGCGGAAACATCATCGGCGAGTCCGTGACCTACGACCATAAATGCCTGGTCGAAGAAGAAGTACTCGACCGCATGGAGCGGAACATCGACACAGCCCTCGCGGCGGCGAAGTCCACTCGCGCCGAGGTGAAAGGCGTCGGCGTCCTCTTCCCCGGTCACATACGCTGGCCCGAAGGCGTAACCCTCACCACATCGAACCTGCCTGGCTTCAGGGACTTCCCGCTGCGCGAGAGGATGGAGGCGCGGCTCGGCATTCCCTGCCTGGCCGACAACGACGCGAACGCCCAAGCCTTCGGCGAGTACCGCTACGGAGCGGGGATCGGCCTCGACCCTCTCGTCTTCCTGACCGTGTCCACAGGGATCGGCGGCGGCATCGTCATAGACGGCAAGCTGTATCGCGGGTTCACGGGGACGGCCGGCGAGTTCGGCCATATGATCGTCGACGCATCGGGCGAAGGGCGCTGCACCTGCGGCAACCAGGGCTGCCTCATGGGCGTCGCCTCGGGTATCGCCTTGCCCGAAACCGCCAGGCGCCTGGCGGGCCGCCTCAAACGTGAAGGAGCCTGCGCCGACCTGCCCGGCGGCTGCGCCGATTTCTCGGGGCTCGACGGCGCCCTCCTTACCGCCGGCTGCGCCGACAACAACGAACTTTGCCGCGCCGTGGTGGAAGAATACGCGCGCTACATCGGCATCGGCATGTACAATGTCTTCCAGGTGCTCAATCCCCGCGGCATCGTGCTCGGCGGCGGCCTCCTGAATCTCCCCGATTTCTTCTTCGATATGGCGGTCGCGACCTGTTACGAACTCGCCGGCCCCATGATGTACGACCGCATGGTGATCAGGCGCGGTCTCCTCGGCGGCTCGGCGGCGGTTATCGGAGCCGCGGCATTGTTCGAGGCGTGAAACTTGACTATAGAGGCGCTCATAGAGAGATTAAATTGCGAAGTGAATATTAATTAACTTTCTTCACGCACGAACGCGACCAACTGACTTCGATGCAAGTGGGAGCCAAACAAGCCAATTCGAAGCGCAATATTACAGTTTTTACGATTGGCCCTATTACGGAAGCGGTTCGTATGCGTGGGGCGATAGTCCCTTCATCATGCGCACCAGCCTGGAGTGCAAGGAATCAACCAAAAACAAGGAAGCTTGGGATCCGCACCTTCGCAGCACGAAGGATATAACTGGCTATCACATCCAGGCCTTGGATGGAGAAATAGGCCACGTTACCGATTTTATCATCGATGAGGAAAATTGGTCGATTCGATATCTGGTCGTGGATACAAAAACTGGTGGAACGGAAAACACCTGCTGGTTTCATTGAAATGGGTCAAGAAAATCAGCTGGGATGATTCAAAAGTTTTCATCAACCTGACCTGCGATGCCATCAAAAAGTCGCCGGAATACAACCAGGAAACACTCAATCGAGAGTATGAGGCAAAGCTGCATAGTCATTACGACAAGCGAGGATATTGGGTCGACGAGCTTGCGGCCAAAGGGCGCTAAGGCGATCAAATGCGCTAAGGGACCAGACTCAAACTAATACCTTTTCCGTATTGGAGGGATTCCCGAAGTACCGTGTTGTAGCGCCGCGCAAACGTAAAGGGCCGGATTGATTCGAATATCCTGGTAATCACGATTATGGCATACCCCGCGTATACCAATTCGTAGCCGCCTGAAAAACTCCAATAGCCATAGTAGTTCTGCATGAGACAGGCATAGCCCAAGATTGGCAAAGAAACTCCCAAAGCATCGCCAATCAAGGCAGCGACCGCACCGGTGCTGTCGCCTTGGATAAAAGACCAAAGTCCGAAACCAATCGCAAGGTTCAGCACAAAGGGAAGCCTGGCATTCTTTTCATATAAGAGAATCATTCTGATTTCCTCGTTCAATATTATCGTTATTTATAAAAAATCTCAATTTTAATGATTTTTTAAGCATTTTTTTGCGCAATTTCTTCAATAATCGTGAAAAATCGCCGTTGCGCCTCTGGAAAATTCGTATGAATATATTAACGTTAATACTATGAAAACTTCATTAAAGGAACTTTCCAAGAAGAGTGGATACTCCATGAACACTGTGTCGCGAGCGCTTCGCGACGCGGACGATGTCAAGCAAGCGACGAAAGCCCTCATCCAGCGTCTTGCCAGGGAAATGGGGTACATCCCCAACAGCGTCGCGAAAAACCTCAGGCTGGGGAAAACG
>Ga0172375_10004516_pt1 | contig 20503 bp, 27 predicted proteins | sample LakKiv1m_FD_114537 | JGI IMG/M metagenome (GOLD analysis project Ga0172375, IMG submission 114537) | Freshwater microbial communities from Kabuno Bay, South-Kivu, Congo - kab_092012_11.1m | ecosystem: Environmental > Aquatic > Freshwater > Lake | place: Democratic Republic of the Congo...
ATGCAAAAATGCAATGTTTATTTGCCCTGACTACACAAGAAAAAGATTTTGTCGGAACAATAATAACTGAAGATTATATACTCGGTTGTAAACAGCTATTAAGTTCAGTATATACCTATAAATCCACAACTTGCCTTTGTGTTTAAATTTCAAATTTTTCTTTTATTTTTTTATTTTATTCTTCTTTTTCTTCGATTTGCCTTGCAATATCTGCAAAAGCAGGCCTTGTAATAAAAACTCCCGCAGTAATTCCTATTAAAGATGTAAATGCAAATCCCTTTAACAATCCTGCACCTGCCCAATACAATGGCAGAAGGGAAACAACTGCTGTTGCATATGCTGTAAAAACAATAAATAAAGCATTTTTTATTCTTTGTTTTAATGAATCTTGCTTATTCCTTCTAGACTCATCGATTATAACTATCTGATCGTCGACTCCTGTTCCTATTGCAGCGATAATTCCTGCGATACTGGCAAGATCTATATTCCACTTAATTAGTGCTGCGATACCTAATGTAATTAGAACCTCTACTACCACAACAAAAACCATTGCAACTGAAATTTTTAATTTTCTGTATCTAATAAAAATAATTAAAAAAACTCCTACAATAGCCAGTAATCCTGCAATGAAGATTGTTCTTGTGAACTTTTCTCCCAATACTGCAGAGATTCTGTCTGTTTTAACTATTTTTAGTTTAAATGGCAAGCTACCTGTAATTAAGATTGTTTGTAGCTTTTTCATATTTGCTTTTGCTGAATCAATTGCTTCTTGTCTTGTCTTGCCTGAACCAGAACCAGAAATCTGAATTTGAGTTGTAATCTTGCCCTTTAAATCTGCTCCAATATTCAAAGAATCTAACAAATTACCATCAAGATATAAATCAAGAGGTTTATCTAAATATTCTCCTCCGGAAGAAGCATTTAATGATAGATTAGAAGTTATATCTGCCTGTTTTTTTGCAGCATCCTCACTTAGATAAATTGTGAATCTAAAATTACAGGCCTCTCCCTCTTGGATTGTAAAACAATCATAGATTCCTGCATCTTGACCCGATCTGCCAACATAAGTAATATCTTTATTTCCCCCATTAAAAATCGTATCATTTGCTATCTTTGCTTCAAATTTTCCTTGTTGGGCTACGAGGCTTTCTAAATCCGAGGGGGAAGAACCTGCAACTTCCACGACCATAAATCTGTTTCCCGATAAATCTGATGCCTTTCTTATGCTTAAGTCGGTTAATCCATAAACATTTAATCTTTCTTGAGAAATTGAAATTAAATCGTCTAGTTCTGTATCTGTTAATTTATGGTCTTCTGAAGTTACTAAAGCACGAGCTCCACCCTGTATATCTAACCCGGTTTTAATTCTTGTTTTTGAAATTTTTCCTACGACAATACTATCTAAATCATTTATCAAAAATAAACCGACTATCTGGTTAGTTTTAGTTTGTATAACTAATTTCTGTGTTGAATTTATATCTGTAAAGGATTGTTTAAATTTTGTTATTGAAGTGGAATAGTCTTCAGTGCTAGTTATCGTTTGATCATTTATTTTTATTATTATATCTCCTTGTTTTAATCCTGCATTAAAAATTGAGGAATTTCTATCTAATGATTTTACTAACGCTCCCTTATCCATAAACTGGGGAGGAATAGAAAAAATGGAAATTAGCGAAAGCAAAATAAATGCAATCATAATCCAGATTCTAAATGTTATTTTCATTTCTTCCTCTCTCTACATACCATTTAATTAAAATTGTATTTGTCACCCATGTGTTAAACAAATCAAAAAACAACCCAATAATTAATATTGTGAAAATCTGGTTTAAGATGCTTTGAAAACTATGAACAACTACAAGGCCAATTAAAACAGAAACTATTGAAGTTAATGTCATTGTAGACCCTGTTTTAAATGCACCCCAAATTGCATTATTTACTGAATCCTGCTTTCTATTTAGAACTCTTGTTGTTAATAAGATATCTGTATCTACTGAATATCCTATCAACATTAAAAAGGCAACTATTCCTGCACTGGAGATTTTCATTCCAATAAAATCTATTACTGCAAGGGGCATTAATATATCTGCAAAAGCACAAGTAATTACAGCCATACTTGGGACACTAAATTTAATATAAATAAAAAATAAAATTAATGTAAGAGGAATAATTAAATAATAAACTGGAAAAATAAATAAAATAATTGCAGTTAAAAATATTATATATGAATAAATATAAAACTTTTTCTCTTTTGAGATAAATAAACTATAAATAAACAAGACAATAATCAAAAAAGCTGCAGAGCCATTTAAAAAACCGCTTGAAGGGAAAGTCAATCTTAATGAAATTAAAGTTAAAATTAGACAATAAACTTTTATCCTTTTTGATTGGCCAAAAACAAGAAAAACAACCAGTGCCATTAATAAAAATGCAAAAATAATTGCTCTCATTAGCTGGTTATAAAAATCCTGGCTTAAACTTGATCCTGTAAATTCTATGCTTGAATTTTCATCAGTTAATTTTATTCCCAATGCGGATTCTAATTCTGGCTTAATTTTCTCTGGCTCTTCTGGAACAACGATAATTAATTGCGTTTGCTTGCCGGAATTATCTGAAATTGAACTGACTGCAATATTAGGAAATTTGCTAATTAGTTTAGCCTGTAATTCAGATATTGAGGTTTCTGAATTAATTGTAATTGTTGTTCCTCCTGTCAAAGATACATCTTTGTAGATTATGTCCCCATTTTGATTATAAAAATAAACAAGATAAGCTAAAGAAAATATTATAAGCAGAGCTGGAATAATCAAGATTTTTTTGTAGTGCTGATTATATAATTTGCTTAGGTTCTCTTTCATTTGTCTATGCGCAGACCGGGAATTGAACCCGGCTCCATTGCTTGGAAGGCAATAATTCTACCGATAAACTATCCGCGCTATTTATATTTGTTGATTACGGGGTTTTTAAATTTGCATATCCTTTAACGCTCCCGACAGGAGTTGAACCTGTAACCTTAGGCTTAGGATGCCTCTGCGCTATCCAGATTGCGCCACGGGAGCAGTTTTGTTTTTTAAATGCATAAATGAGGGAGAGAATACTCAAAAACTTAAAAAGTTTTCGGTAACTTAAATTTCAAGTAGAATGTCAAGAATTTGCTAATTCTTGAGCACATTCAGAAATTATAATTTCTGATGATTTAAGTGATTCAAACCCGATATAGCATTCAATCCATTTATAAGAGTATTCACTTCGTTTCATACTCTTAATGAGGGAGAGAGGATTCTGTTCGCTCTTTGCTCTCTGCTTATCCTACTTTTAGTGCAGAGCCAAAAAGCTCAACCCCTGACTAACTCTGCGAGTTAATGGGTTCTCATCCCTCAAGTTTAATTATACATTCTTCGAATGCACAAGTGAGGGAGAGAGGATTCGAACCCCTGAAGGCACTAAGCCATCAGCTTGCTCATAGAGTATCTCTTGAGGCTGACCCATTTGACCGCTTTGGTACTCCCTCATGTAATTGCGGAATAGTAAATCTTATAAAGCCTGGTTTTTATACATTTCTGAGACAACCAGAATAAGTTGGTCACACCTGTTCCCATTCCGAACACAGAAGTTAAGCAACTTATGTTTATGCCTGTACTGTTGAACAAATGGGAAAGCATAAAGTTGTCTTATTATTTTTTAATCCTTAAAAATTCACAACATCAAAAATCTACTGATTTTTGGTGCCTCAAAAACTAAAATTTTTCTCCGTCTCAAAACTACAAACAAACCGCACCTCTCAAAAATTTGCTAATTTTTGACGACTATCAAAAATAAGAGGTATTTCTGAAGTTTTAAGGTGTGGTAAAACTCCAAAAGTTTTGTGATAAATTAAATTAAAATTTCTTGAATTTGTTTATTGTTTCTAACAAATCTGTCTGACCCAAAAATGCTGCTCTGCAGCAATATCTTTCTATACCCAGCTCATCTAATATTTTTTTTGGCTCCTCACCTTTTTCTGCTCTTTGTTTAAACTGCTTGTATAAATGAGCAATTGGCTTCCCACATGAAAAACACCTAACTGGAATTATCATAAAAGAGATAGAAAAAATAGATTTTTAAAGCTTATGTATATCTTATTTTAGAGGTGTTATCTCGCAGTTTGCTCTTTGTAACACAAAGAGGAGATAGTCAAAGCCAAACTGCTCAACCTCAGAGCTTATTCTGAGAAATTAAAATGGAAAGCCAAGAAATTATAAAACTAAAGGATGTATGCAAGATTTACCAAATGGGAGAATCAGAAGTAAAAGCGTTATGTGATATAGATATTTCTATTAAACTTGGAGAATTTGTTGCAATAATGGGTCCGAGTGGTAGTGGAAAAAGTACGGGCATGAATTTGATTGGTAGTTTAGACACACCAACAAAAGGAGCTATTTTTTTAGATGGACATGATATTGCTCACTTAGAAGAATCACAATTAGCACAAATAAGAGGAAGAAAAATAGGGTTTATATTTCAAAGCTTTAATTTGATTCCTAATTTAACTGCAAAAGGAAATGTTGCTCTGCCAATGCTGTTTCAAGATTCAGAAGAAGATGAAAGAGAAAAGATTGCCGAAGAATTGTTAGGACTTGTTGGATTGCAAGAAAGAATGGATCATTATCCAAATCAACTTTCAGGAGGACAACAGCAAAGAGTGGCTATTGCAAGAGCTTTAGCAAATAATCCCGAAGTTATACTTGCGGATGAGCCCACTGGAAATTTAGACACTAAAACAGGCGAGATGGTTATGGGATTTCTACAAAAGCTTAATGAAAATGGAAAAACAATTATTATGGTTACACACTCTCCGGAGCTTGCTGAAAGATATGCAAAAAAAATTTACTGGTTAAAAGATGGGAAAGTAGAAAAAGTTACAACTAAAGAAGGGGAGAGATGGAAAGAAGCAAGGGTATTTTGAGTTTTTGTTACCACTATTTAGTTAACCGAATAAAAAGGTTTTTAAACTACTAAGATATTAAGAAAATATGAGAAAACAGGCATTTATAATTTGGGGAATTTTGGCAATATCTATAATACTTGCAAGTTTTGCTTCTGCATTAACTATTTCAAGTATAAATCCTTCTGAGATTTCTCCGGGAGAAGAAAAATTAATAACTATTAAAGTAAGAAATAATCTTGGAGAAGATGTAAGCGATGTTTCACTAAATTTGATTTTCGCGAATAATCCATTTATACCTGTTGGATCTTCAGAAGACCAGATTGATGAGATTTTAGATGGGGATAGTGAAAGTTTTAAGATTAAAATAAAGGCATCTAATGATGCAAAACCCGGAGATTATGATATTGCTTATACTCTTAGCTATAAAAATAATAAGGGTGTTGTCCAACAAGAAACAGGCACAATAGGGTTTATTGTTACAGGAGATCCGTCTTTAGGATTTGTTTTAATTAAATCAAATCCAATTGTGGGACAAAAAGGAAGTATAACCTTAAAAATAGTAAATTCGGGTTTTGGAGATGCAAAATTTTCTTCTGTTAAAATTATTCCGTCCGGTTATTCTGTTTTAACTGAGGATAGTGTTTATATTGGAACAATTGAATCTGATGATTTTGAAACAGCAAGTTTTGATGTTATATTTAGTGCAAATGTAAATCTTGTAAGTTTTGTTGTAGATTATACTGATTTTAACAATGAAAAAATTACAAAAATGGTTAATCTGCCTTTGAATGTTTATACAAGAGATGAAGCATTGCGGTTAGGAATTATACAAAAAAGCAATACTGCTCTTTATGCTATTGTTGTTATTGTTGTTATTGTTTTATGGATTGTTTATAGAAGATGGAAGAAAGCAAGAAAATTGAAAAAAAGCAAAGAGAATGGGGGATAAAATGGGAAAAGAGAATGATCTTGCTACATTAGTCAGTATATTGTGTCTTAGTGCAGTTACATTTGGAACTTTCACTTTAATTTATTGTTGTGGGAATATAGACTATAAAGACAGAGGCGCTGAAAAAAGAGCTAATATCCAAACACAATTATATAACTCTGGGAGATAATTCCCATGAAAAAAGATTATTTTTCTCTTGCACTAAAAAATTTGAGGCATAAGGGATTAAGAAGCTGGCTGACTATTCTTGGGATTTTTATTGGAATTGCAGCTGTTGTTGCTCTAATATCTTTGGGGAATGGATTGAGAGAAGCTATTACAGGACAATTTTCAGCATTAGATGTTGATAAGCTAATTATACAAAACTCTGGAACTGGTTTTGGCCCTCCTGGAAGCACTGCTGTAAAAAAACTCAATGAGCATGATCTAGAATTAATTAATTCAGTAAATGGAGTTAAAATTGCAATCAGCAGGTTATTAAGAATTGCAAAAATTGAATATGGCAATGAACTAAAGTATACTTATCTTGGAAGTATGCCTGAAAATAAAAAACAGCTAGAAGTTATTTATGACTCATTTAATGTTGATGTTGAAAAAGGAAGAATTTTAAATGAGAATGATGGAGGAAAAGTTCTGCTTGGAAGTGACGTCGCTGAAAGATTTGACAAAAAAATTGAATCTGGTTCAAGATTAAAAATAAATGGTGAAGAATTTGAAGTTATAGGGGTATTAGAAAAATCAAGCAATTTTCAGATTAATCAGGTTATTTTAATGATTGAAAAAGATATGAAAGAGCTTTTAGATATTGATAATGAAATTGATATGATTGTTGTGCAGGTTGAAAGCAAAGACAGAATTAATGAGGTTGCCAAGAATATAGAATTAAAAATAAGAAAAGACAGAAAATTAAAAGAAGGGGAGGATGATTTTTCAGTTCAAACACCCACGCAGGCAATAAGCTCTGTGAATACTATTTTAGATATAATTAATTTAATTGTGACAGGCATTGCAGCGATTTCTCTGATTGTTGGAGGGATTGGAATTGCAAATACAATGTATACCTCTGTTTTAGAGAGAACTAGAGAGATTGGTGTGATGAAAGCAATTGGGGCAAAAAATTCAGATATATTGTGGATTTTTTTGATTGAATCTGGATTGCTGGGTTTTGTTGGGGGTGTAATGGGAGCTTTGCTTGGATTAGGATTGGCTTTCTTAGTTACAATGATTGCTAATTCTGCATTTTCTGGATTAAATTTTAAAATTAATTTAGATTGGATTTTGCTTTTTGGCTCTGTTGCATTTGCATTTTTCGTCGGAGTTATCTCGGGTGTTTTGCCTGCTTTGCAGGCATCTAAATTAAAACCAGTAGAGGCGCTGAGAAAATGAAAAAGCTACTAATAATTAACTCTGTTAGAGACGATGAAATAAGTGTTGCGAGAATACTGAAAGAATCCATTGATAGAGTCCAGAAGGACTGGGAAGAAAGAATAGAGGTTATGACATTAGAAAAAAACCTTGGTGCCTCGCAAGAAAGAATTCCAAGAGGATTTGATGCATATTTAATTCATCCTGCTGATGTATGTGAAGAAGATATAATCAATCTCAAAAGAAAACAGCCAACCTCTTTGGTTTTTGCATATTCTCCCAGAAGTAATCCAAATTACGATGGTCATGTTTCGTTTGTGGGTGGAATTAGTGAAAGAAGTTTACTTTGGCTTATCTTAAGGGGGGAAACATGATTTCAGATTATCTAAAACTTGCTGTGAAAAATTTAAGAAAGAGAAAAGTTAGAAGCTGGCTGACGATGATTGGAATTTTTATTTCAATTGCAACTATTTTTATACTTATATCATTGTCTTTGGGACTGAGAGAAGCAATTAACGAGCAGTTTCGTATGTTGGGAACAGACAAATTTTTTATAATGCCTCTTGGACAAGCTGGCGGACCTGGAAGCGGAGGAGTTGTTGAATTAACTACTCGTGATGTTGATATAATAAAGAAAGTTAATGGGGTTAAATCTGTTACCTATATAAACATGGGAAATGGAAAAATTGAATTTAATAAAAAATCAAGATATTATATAATTGCGGGAGTTCCTCTTGAAGAAACTGATTTGCTTGAGACAATGTTTGAATCATTTAATTTAAAAGTTGATGAAGGAAAACTACTTGAAAAAGATGATTCAGATGTTGTGATGATTGGGAGCCAGTATAAATATAATAATCTCTTCGGCAAACCGATTAAGTCTGGAGATAAGATAACAATCAATGAAAAAAGGTTTGAAGTTAAAGCTGTTCTTTCAAGTGTTGGAAATCCACAAGATGACCAGAATATTTATATGCCAATAGATGATTTTAGCAATTTGTTTAATTCTGGAGATAGAGCAGATCAAATGATAGTTCAAATTGAGGAGGGGGGAAATTTAAAAGAGATTGCAGAAAAAGTAAAGAAAAAATTAACTTCATTTAGGGGATTAGATGAAAAAACAAGAGATTTTTCTGTTCTAACTCCTGAAGAGCTTCTTGCAAGTTTTGATGTTATATTAAATATTATAACTTCTTTTTTATTAGGCATTGCAGCTATTTCTCTAATTGTTGGTGGGATTGGAATTGCAAATACAATGTATACATCTGTTTTAGAGAGAACTAGAGAGATTGGCGTGATGAAAGCAATTGGGGCAAAAAATTCAGATATATTGTGGATTTTTTTGATTGAATCTGGATTGCTGGGTTTTGTTGGGGGTGTTATCGGCATTTTAATTGGAATTGCTGTTTCAAAATCAATTGAATATATTGCGGTAGTTTATTTTGGAACTGACTTGTTGAGGGTTTATTTTCCTTTTTATCTTATATTTGGATGTGTTGCATTTTCATTTCTTGTCGGTGCTTTGTCAGGAATCTTGCCTGCTTTGCAGGCAAGCAAACTAAAAACCGTTGATGCTTTGAGGTATGAATAATAAAATGGACAAAGAAAAAACAAAAACATGGGAAGAACAAGTAAAAAGAGATATGAGAAGAACTCGTATAATGATTGAGGCTCTTAAAGAAAGAGGAATTGAAACTGAACATTTAGATGCATGGAGATTGAGACTTTATCTAATGGCGGTTAGAACTCATTTGCATGCGTATCCAAATACACACCCTAATGATCGGCAAGGAGAAACTCATTATTTAGCAGAGGCTATTGATTTATTTTTAAGAGATAATTATGAATTAACTTACGATGATTTGTTAAGATTTGCACATCCCGATAATAACTTAGGGAGGGTATGTCTTGGTTTTAAAAGATATGCCTATGAAAAAATCTCCCAAAGAAGATTAGAGAGAGAACTTATTTAAAAACCACACAAATATTTAAAAAGCTTAAAATCTAAAAAAAATAATAAACTGAAAAAAAGAGAAAAAATGGCTAAATGTGTTTATTGTAGAAATGATGTTCCTCATGAAAGAACTATGCAAATATGCGACAACTGCGGTTGCAAGGTCTGGGGTCATAAGATGTTTAGTGCTATATTAAAAGGAACTGATTGTGAAAAAGAAAAAGGCAACATGGAACTTGGAAGAGTAGGAGAAAATTCAGATGCAGGTTCAATCCAAGAAATGCATAAAGCAATAGGTTCTTCTCGAAATGGTCTTAAGCTAGTTGCTTAATTGTGTTCAGAGCAGAGATAATAACATTTTTAAATCAACTTTTTCTTGATTTTAGATAGTAACTAATATACAGAAACAACATCATGACAGAACAAATACTTGGGGGAAATATAACCCTCGTTGACTTTGATTTAGAAAGCCAAGAAATGATAGTAATAAAAAAAATTGTTGGCAATTTTGCAAGAAAAATAAGAAATATTGCAGAATATCAAGAATTAAAAATAGTTATGAAAACCCATAAGAAAGTAAAAAATAATAAATATGAAATAAAAGCACACCTTATGGTTAATGGGATCATAATCAGTTCGGAAGCAAGTGGATTTAATCCATTTATTCTGATTAATGAAACACTTAAAAAAACTCTTATTGAGACAGAACATAAAATAAGAAAATGAGCCACGGAAAAAGCATGAGAGAACGAGGAAAGATAAGACTTAGTGAATACTTTAAAAAATTTAATGAGGGAGATCCTGTTTGTATTGTAACAGAAGCTAGTGTGAAATGTGCATTTCCTAAAAGAATAATTGGAAAAAGCGGAAAAGTTTCTAAGAAAAGGGGGGATTGTTATCTTGTCCAATTGAATGATTTGGACAAAGAGAAAACATTTATAATTCATCCTATACACTTAAAGTTACTAAATAAACATAAAAAAGCAAAATGATAAAAAAATCAATTCCCTTATCTTTACCAGAAGTAGTTGAACTTGCAGGAAGTAGTGAAAAGGAAATGGGAACAAAATCCTTTGTAAAACAATTTGTCAAGTCTAATGTAAAGACTTCTAAAGAGATGAGAGATGAACTAGAAAAATTAGACCTAATTAAATTAAAAGACTGGCATATTGTAAAGATAATTGATTTTATGCCTCAAGATATAGCAGACCTTGCTAAAATTTTGCCTGGTGTTTCATTAAGCCAAGACGAGGCAGATAAAATTCTCGCAATAGTTAAAAAGTATTAATCCACGATGGAAAATCAAGAAAGTCAAAATCTGCAGAAAGAAGAAACTGGCGGTTATAGAAGCGACTCTAAAAAAGAGGAACATGCCATAATACTCGACTACCTTCCATATGGTTATCCATTAGAGAATAAAATGCTTCCTATTGCCCAAGCAATTGGAAAGAAAAATCTTATTCTTTTGCAAATTGTTCCTAGAAGAGGAATGACTTTTGAGTTAAGAGAAGAGGTTTATATTGGAGATGGAAAAAGAGAGAAGGTCTTGTATATTCTTGGAAGATTACCTCGAGAAAAATTGACTGAAACTGCAAAAATACAATTAAAAGAGCTCATAGAGAAAACTGTGGGTGAAAATGAAAAGACCTTTGTAACTTTCTTTAACAACAGCCAGGCTGTAAATACTCGGTTGCATAGCTTGGAGTTATTGCCTGGGTTTGGAAAAAAACATATGAATGCAATATTAAAAGGAAGGGAAGAAAGGCCATTTGAATCTTTTGAGGACATAAAAACCAGGGTAGAGGGAATACCTGATCCAAAAAAAGCAATTGAAAGGAGAATAATTGAGGAATTAACTGAAATACAGAGGCATAATCTGTTTATAGGGTAAAATGGAAAAACATATTGAAGAATCAAAAGTAGAAGAAAAAAAGAAGCCATTAATCAATGAAGCAAAACTAATTAGAATAATGGGAAAAGACCTGTCAGGAGATAAAAAGATTTTCTTTGGCCTTACAAAGCTCAAAGGTGTTTCTTGGAGTATTGCAAATGCAACATGCACCAAACTAAGAATAAATCCCTATAAAAAAATAGAAGAATTGACTGAACAGGAGATAAAAAAAATAACTGAATTTTTAAAAAATCCTGAGTTGCCTGCATTTATGCTAAACCGAAGAAAAGATTATAATCTCGGAGATGATAGACATCTTATTGGTGCAGATTTTGACTTGCAAAAAGAATTTGATATCAAAAGATTGAAAAAGATAAAGGCATATAAAGGAATAAGACATATGCTAGGACAGCCAGTAAGAGGACAAAGAACTAAGTCACACTTTAGATCAAATAGAAAAAGTAAAGGAGCAGTAGGCGTTGCTAAGTCTAAGGGAACTAAGACTATAGCAAAACCAGCTAAACAGAAATAAGATGGGAGATATAAAAAGAAAAAGAAAACAGTATGTTCGTCCTAGAAAGTTGTATGATACAAAAAGAATCCAGGATGAAAACGCAATTTTAGAAAAGTATGGACTAAAAAATAAGAGAGAGGTTTGGAAAGCAGAAACAACTGTTTCAAAAATGAGAAAAAGAGCAAAATTGTTGATTTCTGCGTCTGAAAAAGAAAGAGAAGCTTTTTTTGGAAAACTTAAAAACATGGGGTTAGGAATAAATAATATTGAAGATGTTCTTGCATTAACAAAAGAGGCTTGGCTTGAAAGAAGATTACAAACTTTTGTTTTTAGAAAAGGGCTGGCCAAAACTCCAAAACACGCGAGACAATTAGTTACCCATAAGAATATTCTTGTAGATAACAAAATGGTCAATTCGCCTTCATTTGTTGTTGCTAAAAATCTAGAAAATAAAATAAAATTAAAATCTGGAGAAGAGAAAAATGAATGAGGAAAAAGTAGCAATTATCTATTTGTATACTAGCTTTAATAATACAATTGCACAATTGTGTGATTTAACAGGGAATACTATAGCCAGAGTATCTGGGGGGCAGATTACCAAGCATGATAGGCTGAAGGCAAACCCCTCAATAGCAATGTTTATTGGAAAAAGAATAGCAGAGATTGCAAAAGAGCAAGATATAAATTCACTTTATGTAAGAATCCGTGCTCAAACAAACTCCACTGGGCCCGGACCAGGTGCACATGCTGTTGTTAAAACATTAACAAAGGAAGGATTTAAAATAATTAATATCTCAGATACTACAAGAATACCTCGTGGAGGGCCAAAGAAAAAAGGAGGAAGAAGAGGAAGAAGAGTTTAAAAACCAAAAAAATAAAGTAATAAAATGATTAAACAAATACAAAAATCCGATAGCAAGATGATGTTTGAAACAGATTTAAACATAAGCTTGGCAAATGCAATAAGGAGAAGTGTAAATGAGGTTCCGATACTTGCGGTAGATGAGGTTGATATTTACAGAAATGATTCTGCACTATATGATGAGATTATTGCTCATAGGGTAGGTCTTGTCCCAATAAAACAAGAGAAACTTAGTGAATTTTCAAAGTGTTCATGCAAGGAAAAGGGTTGCTCTAAATGCACTGTAGAACTAAAGTTGAATGTTGAAGGAAGAGAGGTTATATCTGGAGATCTTGGAAAAGAAAGTGTTTATGAAGAAATACCATTGGTGTTATTGGGAGGAGAGCAGGGCTTAGAGCTTGTTGCAAAAGCAAGGCTTGGAAAAGGAAAAGACCATGCAAAGTTCTCCCCAGGAATTATATTTTACAGAGAAGGGGTAAAAATTATAATCGCAAAAGAAGCTGAGAAAAATGAAGAAATTACAAAAACATTCCCTGCTTTTTTTGAGTTTGATGAAAAATTAAAATCAAAAGATGAATTTAATTGTGATCTTGATCAAGCTGATTTTGAAAATTATAAAGGGATAGAGATAAAACCGACTGGAAACTTAATATTTAATATAGAATCATGGGGACAGATAAAGCCTGAAGAAATATTTCTCGAGGCTATTAAAGCACTCGAAAAGAATCTCTCTGATTTATCTAAATCATTAGATTAGATAATGAGGGAGTGCCGGAGCGGTCAAACGGGCATGGCTAAGAACCATGTGGCTTAGTGCCTTCAGGGGTTCGAATCCTCTCTCCCTCATAGATATTACATGTAGGCTTCGCGAGATACAAGAAAACTCGCTGGAACTAAAAAATGAAAAATATAAGCAAATCAAAAATAGAAAAAAGACTAAGAAAAAAGTCTAATCCAATCTTAGTTGAAACAATAATAAAATTAAAAAAAGTTAATCCAATTCTCGCAAAACTAATTGCAACTCCGAAAAAGAGGCAGGCAAAAATTAATCTTGAAGAACTAGACAAAAAAGTTAAAGATGGAGATAAAATTATATTCCCTGGCAAGATTCTTGGCTCTGGTAAAATTGAGAAGAAAATAAAAATAGTTGCATTATCTGCTTCTGCAGACGCAGTTGAAAAATTAAAAAAGGCAAAATGTGAATTCTCTACAATTTATGATTCAATAAAAAATATTGGGGGGTATAAGTTATTATGATGAAGGTAATCATAAATGCTCATGGTGCAATAGTGGGCAGGCTTGGAAGCCACATTGCAAAAGAATTATTAAAAGGAAATGAAGTTGTTGTAATACATTCAAATGAGGCTATTATTTCTGGCAATAAAAAAGATATAGTAGAAGGAATAAAAAGATGGAGGCGAAAGGGCGGAAGCTCCCAAAAGGGACCATTAGTTTCTAAATTACCCCACTTATTATTAAAAAGAATGATTCGAGGTATGCTTCCGTGGGATAGATATAAGGGAAAAGAGGCCTATAAAAGATTAAGATGTTACGCTGAAACAGAATCATTAAATGAGGAAGATGTAAAAAAGGCTATAAAATTAGAACATACAAAACCAGTAAAATATATATCAATTAAAGAAATTGTAAAACTTTTGTAAAATGAATAAAATGATAATATCTGGAAAAAGAAAGTGTGCTGTTGCAAAGGCAACTATTCAAGCTGGAAGCGGGATTGTTTTAGTTAATAAAAGGCCAATAAAGTTCTATGCGTTTCTGCAACAATTAGAATTAAATGAACCATTAATAATCGCAAAAGAAACACTGGGAGAGCTTAATTTTGATATACAGGTTAATGTTCGCGGTGGTGGAATGAGTGCAAGAATTGAGGCTTCTAGACTAGCAATTGCTCGTGCAATAATAAAATTTACAAAAAGTGATAAACTAAGACAAGCATATCTCGCATATGATAGAAATATGCTTGTTGCAGATACAAGAAGAAAAGAACCATACAAACCGGGTGATTCTAAAGCAAGAGCTCATAGGCAGACCTCATATAGATAATGCCTCTTTTTCTTTGTAAAGAAAAATTGGGCTGTCAAGAAAGAATTAAGATAGTAAAAAGAAAATTTAAATACTCTCTAAACCTAAAAACTATATGAACTTGGAATTTTTACAATACCTTTCTATAACTATTGAAGCAGTTATAGCAATTTTTGGATTAATGATTGTTTCTAACAAGAAGAAAAAGCTTGGTTGGGGAATTTTTTTAACATTCGCAATTTATGTTATTTATGATTTTGCTAGGCTTCTTGAATGGAATATAAATCAAAATCTTCTTTATGCTTCTTTTTTTATTGCAACTCTATCTATGCTTTTGGTTGTTTTGAAGATTTATAAAAAATAATTTTATCTTTGATTACTTGTTCCGTCTGTCTGTCTTTCTGTATGCCCGCATTTCTTGCATTTTAAAAGATAAATATTTGATTCATCACCATAGGGTGCACCTAAATCAGTTATATCTGCTTTGTCATAACCACATTTTGAGCAGATATGAGGAAATCCGTCTAAGGATTTATCTTCTTCTGCAATTCCGCTTCCTACTCTTTTCTTTTTAGCTGGTTTTTCAGTTATAACTATCTTTTTTTCAACAAACTTGTTTTTACCACAATCACATATCTCAAATAATTCACCATTTTTTTCTTCTAAGGAAACTAATTGGTTGCATTTCTCGCAAGTTCTTCTCATTTTTCTAATTTCTCTTTTAATTTCCTCTGAACAGCATAAAAAATCTCTGGGGAGATTAATGGCTGATGGTCTCCTTTATTTAATTTTCCTGCAAATTTTACTTCTCCAAGATAAGTCCTATTAGCTAAAACTTTTTTTAATCCGTTTATTGAAAGGCCATAATTTTTTGCTAGAGAATTTAAAGAATAATCTTTTTCTAAAAATGTTTTAAACAGGGAGTGAACTCTAGAGGCCTGATCATTCTGAATTAATTTTCCATCAGTTATACTATATCCCAATGGTGCACGAGTCATTATTTTGCCTATTTTTGCTTTCTGTTCCATACCTTGTTTTAGTTTTTTACCTACTACTTGGCCATATTTTCTATATGTGTCAATTATTGTCCAATCTATCTTTTCATCACAATACTGCAAGAATAAATTTTCTTCTTCTGGAGAAAAATGAAGACAAATTGAACAAAGCTTTTTTCCAAATTTTTCTTCTTCTTTTTTATCGGTGTAACTACATTTGTAACAAACCATAAATAATTAAGAAAATCTAATGATTTAAATCTAACTGCCTCTTTTCTTTAAAAGAAAATTAGGCTTTCAAAAGAAAAAGTATACCTATACTATATAAAATAACATGCCTCTTTTCTTTTAATAAAAATTTTAAAAATAAAAATAAATTAACTTGAGCTGAATTTAATATTCTTCAGAACCCTCAGACTCTTCTGATTCGGTTTCAGACTCTTCATCTGATTCGGATTCAAGATCTTCTTTCTTTTCAGCTGGTTTTGCTACATTATCTTCTCTTGGAGCTACTCCTTTTCTTTTAAGGTAGCATTCCCTGCAATAAACAGGCGTTCCTTCTCTTGGCTTGAATGGAACTTCATCTTCTTTTCCGCATTCTGCACATTTTATTTTGTGCTTTTCATCGCTGAATCTTCTTCTGAAGCCACCGCCACCACGAAATCCGCCGCCTCTAAAACCGCCACTTCCGTATGCCATATAAATCCTCCTTATACATATATTTCTTCATTTATCTACATAAGAACTTGTTTTCACTAATTCCTACTGGTTCTTTAATTAATTGAGGGTTTATAAGGGTTTTGTTTTTATGGGTTCTGGCTGGAGGATTTTTAGCTAAAACAAAGATTTATAAAGCAATTTGTGCATTGATGATTATCTTAATAGCATTGCTTTAGTAAACTCTATTAAGGATAAGTATTAAAGAGGTTTATTAAAGATGTCTTTTAAGGTTGTTTGTTAATGCACAATGAAGAAAGAAAAGAGGGAGTTAGTATCAGAGTTATTAAAGAAGAATTCAGATGGACTTACTGTTGTTGAGATTGCTAAACGTCTTGATATTTCTAGAAATACTGTTGCAGTTGCATTGGCAGAGCTAAAAGGAGCTGAATTAATTCAAATCAGGCCAATTGGCAAGGCAAAATTAAACTATTGGAGGGGTGAAAGATGAAAGAGGTGAATAAAAAAAGCCAAGCAAGAGTAAGCGGGATTTTTGCAATTTTCTTATTGTTAGTTGCAGGTGTTTTTGCATTGAATTTGACTGAAAATAATACATCTAATAATTTTGCAGAAAATTTAACAGGTAATTTAACAGAGAACATAATTAATAGCTCCACAGAGAATATAGAAAATATCTCACTTGAAACTCCGTCAAATGAAAGTGAGGTAAATAAATCAGGGAGTTTAACTGAAAAAATAGTTATTCCTGAAATAAAAATAAAAGACCTATCAAAAGGCGAAATGCTAAGTGCATCTTGGACAGATGACACAACTCTTTTGCAGAATGTTTCTGATTGCGGTGGTTTGCTAACTCCTCATGCAGTTTATACTTTAAACCAGTCAGTTAATTCGTCTGCAGGATGCTTTACAATCAATGCAACAAACATTACTTTAGATTGTGCAGGTTACACAATTAATTATTCGCAGGTCTCAGATGGAAATGGAGTTTATACAAATAATGCATCAACAACAATTAAAAATTGCAATATAGTTTATGGGAGGAGTGCGGTTGGAAGTACAGCTTATGTTGGGATTACTTACTCTGGAGCAACAGCACAAAATGGAACAATATTTAATAATACTATTGTAGTGAAAGGGCATGCGGGAATATATCTTCAAGGTTTTGCACGATGGATAAATATAGATTCAAATACTGTTACTCAAACATGCACCGTTGCACAGGGGTCCCCGGGTGTAATAATTTTAAACTATGCATATGATATAAACGTAACAAATAATAATGTTACTTCTTCAGCAGCGGCAAGTGGCAATACTGGCGTAGTTTATGAAGGATATACAGAAAGAATATATGCATACAATAATACGATAACTTCTTATGGTGGATCTTATCCTTTTTATATTGGGAACTATGCATCGGGACCATTATCTGTAAATGCAACATTAGAAAGCAACACAATAATTTATAATCAAACTTATGGAATTTATTTAGCTGGGGCAAAAGCAGTATTAAAATATAATATTCTTCAGAACTTATCTACAACAGGAACTTTTGACCCAATTTATTTATTCCGTTCTAGTTCTGACCTATATTTAAACCATACCTTTATTGGGAATAATCTGTCAAATGGGTTGCCTATTGTTGTGTATAAAGAGCTTAGCAATCAGGTTATAGATGTTGGAAGTAATGTTAGCGGGCAACAAGGAATGGTTTTTGCTATTCTTGTAAATAATGTAACATTTACAAATATAACTTTAAGAGATGCAGGATTTTATATTCATAAATCAAATAATATAACCGTAGCAAATGCTTCAATTTTACTTACAAGAACAAGTGTACTACCCGTAATGATTGAATCAAATTCAATAAATGTGACGATACAGGATTCAAATATAGATGCAAAACAAGCAGTAACTATTGGTTATCAATATAATAATATTATAAATCTTCTAAGAAATAATATTACTACTTCATATGCTTATTATTTAGTTGATAATCTCGGGGGAAGCAATTTAACTATGGATTCAAATTATTTTTACACTTCATCAACTATTACAGAAGCACTTTATGGAAGGGGTGGTGGTGGATATATAATAAAAAATAATATATTTAATTTATCAAAAAGCACGGCATCGGAAAGTTATCCTGTTTTATTTTTTAGCAGTTCAACTTATTATGACAGATGGTTAGTGCAAAATAATAGTTTTTATTGCGCAGCAAACTGCATAAAGCATTCAATTGGATATTCAAATATTACAGGGAATACGTTTAAAATGTATGGGGGGAGCTTCCCCATAGCCCTATCTTCAGCAGGAAGTATAATTGAAAATAATGTGTTTAGCCATAATTCAACTTCAACTACTGCTGTTGGTAATTATTGGATAGGAACATCGATAGCTTCAAGCCATAATCGGTTTTATGGAAATTTATATAATTATACGCCACATCCTTCAATAGGGGGGAATTATATTTCAGGTTATGTAACAAATAACACATTTTCAAATGAAAGATATCTCTCTACTGGAGGAACTTGGGGAGGAGCTTTTTCTTACCCTTTTTATGTTTATTATAATTCAAATGGAAGTTTATCAGATATTGTAATGAATTCATCAACAATTGGTGTTGAATTTTTTTATCAAGCAGGGATAAATCATGGAACTTATAATTTAACAAATGTAACTCGTCCTGATGGAAGTGCTATAAGAATTAATTATTCTGTTGGGGTTAATATAACTACGATTGTAAACTGGTATATGGATGTGAATGTTACAAACAAGCAGGGAGTTGCATTAGAAGGGGCAAATGTAACTGTTTATAATAATACTGGAGGTTTATTATTTTCTAATTTGACAGATGCAAATGGTTTGACTGCTTTATACACAATTCAGGAATATAGCAAAGTTAATAGAAGCACTACTTATTTCCAGACACCCTTAACAATAAACATAACTCTTGGAAATTATTCTGATTATACAAATGCAACTGTAAATTTAACGAGAAATTTAAGAATTAATTCAGAGATGTCATTTACACCTCCTGCAATTAATTTTACAGATACAACTCCCTCAAATGGCTCTGCACAAATTACAAATTCTGCTTTAGTAACAGTCAATTCTTCTGATGACTTGGGATTAACTAATATCTCTACATTTATTGATTTAGATAACTCAATTCTTGCTTGGATAAGAATGGATGATTTGAATTCATCAGGAGATGTTGTTGATTATTTTGGAAAATATAACGGAACAAAATATGGCGGGGCTTCTCAAATTGCAAATGGAAAAATGGGAAAGGCGTTTAGTCTCCCTGGAAATGGAGCAATTAATTTTAGTTATGATTTTGGAAGCCATGTAAACATAAGTGTTTCTTTTTGGATGAACACCACTGCAGGGTTAAGAACAATTATGTGTTCTGGACCTGCTACTTCTTCTCCAAGATTACTTCTAAGGACAAATGCAGATTCAACAATCTCTTCATATCGGGGAGGATATGCAGTAAGCACTGGAAAAATATCAGACAATTCATGGATACATGTTTCTGTAGTGTATAATTCAACAACGGCTTGTTTTTATTTTAATGGAACATTATCAAATTGTGCAGCTCAAACTACAACAGAAACAGCTCAAACTGCCTTTTATATTGGAAATGGATTCAATGGATTTTTCAATGGCTCAATTGACGATGTAATTATTTTTAATAGAACTATAACTTCTAATGAAGTCCAAGCTCTTTATGCAAATCAATCCTCTCATTATTTTTCAGCTAATTTAACAAATCTGGCAAGTTCAAGCCATACAATAAAAGCATATTCACAAAATTCTCTTGGAAGTGTAAATACAACAGAAACAAGAACTTTTATTGTAGATGCAACTGCCCCAAATATTACAACTTTATTGCCTACAGATAACTTTTACACAAATGCTTCTGAATATAATTTTACAGCAAATGCAACAGACAATTCTGGATTGCTAAATGCAACATTATATATTTACAATGAAACGGGTTTATTTACATCTGTCTCAACAACAATAACAGGCACAGTTCAACTAATAGGAAATTTAATCTCAAGTTTAGTTGACGGAATTTATACATTTTTCTGGAAAGTTTTTGATTTAGCTGGAAGTTCTTTTACAAATACAAATCAAACAGTAATAGTGGATTTAACTTATCCTATATTGGACTTTGTAGACCCTACTCCTCCAAATAATTCTGGCAGAAGTGGATTATTTTACATAAATGTTACAATAACAGAAAGAAATCCAGCTAATGTAACTTTCTCATTTGTAGGGCAGACTGCTGTTGTTTGCAACACAAGCACAACAACAAACTG
>Ga0172375_10004517_pt1 | contig 20501 bp, 23 predicted proteins | sample LakKiv1m_FD_114537 | JGI IMG/M metagenome (GOLD analysis project Ga0172375, IMG submission 114537) | Freshwater microbial communities from Kabuno Bay, South-Kivu, Congo - kab_092012_11.1m | ecosystem: Environmental > Aquatic > Freshwater > Lake | place: Democratic Republic of the Congo...
CGGTAATATCCCGGACGTGGTCCGCCACCAGGATGACCTCGCCGGATTCATTCACCAGGGGAAAGGCGCTGATTTCCAGCCACCGGCCGTTCACGGGGTGTAATTTTTGTTTTTTCTGAATCTGGCCGGTGGCGAAGACCTCCCGCACCTGGCAGTCTTCGCAGGGTTCCTCCCGGCCCCAGAAAAGCCGGTGACACTTGGGCTGCCCCTGGCGGACCGCCTCCGGCGCCGACTCCCCCGGCCCGCGCCAATTGCTCAGGACGATGCGGTAGTCCCGGTCGATGATATTGAACAGGTCGGGAATGGAACTGAACAGGTGGTTGAGGATGTCCGGGCAGCGGTCGGGGTGCGCCGTCAGGCCCAGAGGCCACAGGGTTTCACCCGAGAGGCCCTCCTGGGCTTTTCGGGCCGCCCCCAGCGCCGCGATGGCCTGGGAAACCCCCTCCAAGCCGGCCGTCAACTCTTTCCGGCAACTCTCGGGCAACCGCCCGGCCTGCTCCTGCAGCGCCTGAAACCGCCGCTGCAGATTATCCAGGGGCTGGTCAGACAATTTCTTGGTCATCGCTCCGGTTCCTTCCGCCAAGCCGCTGCCCCTTGGCCCGTAACTGCGGCCGGGGAGTTGGGGCAGGCCTAAAACCAGCTATCGATTTTCAGGATTTATTGTATCATAAAAGTATCCTGCTTTATTTAGCGAGATTGCTAAATTTTTTTATTTTTCACTCCGCTCCCCGACCCCTCGGTCAGACCCGGGCTCAGGAAAATTAGGGAAGGATCTCTGGGCCATTCCTCCATGCTGCTGATTTTCCAACCGCCGCCTCTTCCTGACCGCGCCCCCACCTTCTGGTGGATTCTGACTTAAAAAGTTTGTCGTAGGGTGCGTTCTACGCACCATAAGTCAGTGAAAATGGCGGGCAAGGCCCGCCCTTGTACAACTCTTTTTATGATTTATGGGTGGGCCCAAGGCCCAAGAGGGGCTGCCAAAAATTCCCTGATCCCTGGCTGAAACGAGCGCGTCTGGGTGCGGCGCCCCCCCGGCTGCGCAGGACTCTATCCAGATATCATAAAAAAAACAACTACATAGCCAAAAAGAGTTATGTTAATCGGCATAATTGACGAAAAAATCCAGGAAGGGGGGGAGGAAAGGATTGACCTTGGAAGAGGCCCGGCCAGGCAAATTATTTCTAATACTATAATTAGTTGAAAATTCTCATTAAACGATGCTTTTTTGCATTGATCCTCTAAAACTTGGGCCGCCGATAAAAAGGCCCCACTTTGATTGTTAAAGCGAGCTTTCTTTGGATTTGAATCCCACTTTTTCCATAAATCAACCTGATAATTTTCGGGACTCGCCATTGAGAAAAAAAGGACAATTAATTTTAATTAATTTAACCTAAATATTCAATATGTTATATAAATTATAAAAAATTTATCTTGACAGGGAGCTTTTCTTGAGGTAAAGGTATGGGCAAATCACCTATGTCCACTCGGTTGTGCGAATGATAATTCACGAGACCGTGGGTTTGATAGGGATGGGAACCTGAAAGCCGGCGACCGTTGACGCCCCGAAGGCAAGGTCCTCCGGGGGCGGCGGCCGGAAGCCCACGGCAAAAATCAGTCACGATCGAAGCAATCCCGGGGGCGGCGCCCCTGCAAGGTGCCCGGGCGCACCTTTCTTACTTTTCCCCAACCATCCAAAAGAAATCTGGGATTTCCAAAGTGAGGAATATCCATGAGAAAAATGTCTATTACGATAATGTGCCTGTTAGTGGCGGGGGTGCTGGGCTGGCCCCGGCCGACCATGTGTGTCACGATGTCTATCGTTACGGTTACCGCCTATCACCATTGCCCCGGCAGCAAAGGCATCACGGCCTCGGGGCGCCGGGTGATGACGGGGATGGTGGCGGTGAGCCGGGATCTGGAAAGGAACTTGAAACTGGATTTCGGCGACCGTCTGTTACTGCACGGCATGGGGGTTTTTGAGTTTCAGGACCGCATGGCCCCCCGTTGGAACAAAAAAGCGGACATCTATCTGTCCAACCAACAGAAGGCCAGACGCTTCGGGGTCAAGCGGCACGTGGTCCTGGTCAAGCTGGCCTGAAGCCGCGCCTTACTTAACCCGCTCGATATAGGCGCCGGTGCGGGTGTCCACCTTCACCCGTTCGCCCTCGTTGATGAACAGGGGCACCTGGATGGTCACCCCGCTTTCCAGCGTGGCCGGCTTGGTCCCCCCCGCGGCGGTATCGCCTTTCACTCCGGGTTCGGTCTGGGCCACCTGCAGTTCCACGAACAGCGGCGGTTCCACCGCCACCGGCTGCTGGTTGAAAAAGAGGATCTTGACGTCCAGATTTTCAGTTAAGTACAGACGCGCCTCCCCCACCTGGTCCTGGGTCAGCATGAGCTGTTCATAGGTTTCATTGTCCATCATGCAGAACCTGTCCCCCTCCCGGTAGAGAAACTGCATCTGTCGTTCCACCAGGTCCGGCCGCTTGACTTTTTCGCCGGACCGGAACGTTTGGTCCAACACCCGGCCGGTGAGCAGGCTCTTCAGTTTGGTGCGCACAAAGGCCCCGCCTTTGCCCGGCTTGACGTGTTGAAAGTCGGTGATGGCGTAAGGCGCCCCGTCCAGTTCAATCTTTAAACCCTTTTTAAAATCCGTCGTAGAATACATCGGTTACACTACCCTCTTTATATGATGAGTGGAGGAAAGCTGGGGCCGGTTCGCCGGCTGCTGCGGGGACCCGGGGCGGGACGCGGCGGTGGTCAGGCGGTTTCCGGAAACTCCCCGGGAAAAGCTGGGGCCGTTTTACCGGGGAAGAAGCTCATTCGCCCCGGGGGCCGGCGCCCTTTTGCGGCGGCTTTTTGGGAGCCGGGCAGCCCCGAGGGGGGTTCCCGACGGTCCGGGCGGCAAGGTCCTGGACCCTGGCCGGCGCCGGGGCCTCGCCGTGGTTGGCGCCGGTCAACTCCGGGGCGTTTTCCTTTTTGTCCGGGGGGAACTGGAAAATAATCTCGTCCTTCTTGACGAAATTGAGTTCCTTCCGGATGAGGTCCTGGATCAAAACCGGGTCGTGGTGCAGGCGGTCAATGGTGCGGGCCAGCCGGGCGTTTTCCGCTGCCAGCCGGGCGTTTTCCTGTTCCAGGCGGAGCCGTTCATGACGGAGGCGATAGTTCTGGTACACGCCCCGGTGGCTGAACAGGATCACCAGCGCCAGGACTACTCCCATGGCCAGGAGGATCCCCGCCAGGAGCTTATAGCCTCCCCCAAACCTCTGGGTATCAAGCAACGCCTTCGGTGAAGTCATGTCTCCCCCTACAAGACTTCTGGGGAGAAATTTAGATGAAAATCTCAACAGATGCAACAAAATTGTACGGGGGCCGGTCTAAATCCGGAAAAAAATTTAGTCCCCGCGCCCCCGCCTCCCCCCTAAGGCCCGCTATTGACAAGGCCCAGGAAACATAATACGGTTAGGCAACTTACTGTGGAGGAAACCATGGCCGGCCTTATTCCCCTGGCCGCCACCGGCATCGGGTCGGTGCCCTTCGCCGACCCGCAAGAGACCGTGGCCCTAATCCTGGAGACCATGCCCCAGATACCTTACTGGCCCCAGATGGTCCAGTTGGGATATCTCGAAGACATGACCGCCCAGGCGGCCCGGGGGCTCCCGGCCTTAAAGGTGGATGTCCGCCGGCGCACCGTCGGCCTGGACCCGGACGCGCCTCGGGATGAGGCCTTGGCCCGGTTTTACGAAGTGGTTCTGGCCGGTGATTTGACCGCCTTTGCCTTTGAAGAACCGGACGCCCGGGGGTTTTTCGCCCTCCTGAAAGCGGTGGCCTCCCAGGGAAGTCCGGGGCCCGCCCTCAAGGGACAGTTGTCCGGTCCGGTGACCTTTACCGGGGTCGTCAAGGACCCGGCCGGCAAGGCCATCCTCTATGACCGGGAACTGACCCAGGCCGTGTGCGCCGGCCTGGCCCGCAAGGTCGCCTGGCAGGCCCGGCAGTTCAGAGACCTGGGGAAAGAGCCCGTCATTTTCCTGGATGAGCCTTTTCTGACGGGATTCGGGTCGGCTTACCTGCCCATCTCGGCGGACGAGGTGACCGCCATCCTGACCCAGACCCTGACCGAGGCCCGGGAGGCGGCCGGTCCGGTCACCCTGGGGGTCCATTGTTGCGGCAACACCGACTGGTCCCTGCTCCTCAAGGCTCCCCTGGACATCCTCAGCTTTGATTCCTACGGTTACTTTGAGAACCTGCGGCTCTATGCCGGGGCCTTGTCCACCTTTCTGGCCCGGGGCGGCTGGCTGGCCTGGGGGCTGGTCCCCACCAATGAAGATATCCAAACTGAAACCCCGGACACCTTGTGGCGCCGGTTCCAGGCCCAGGTAAGCCGGTTGTCGGAGGACCTGGGCCGGGGCCTTCAGGACATCCTAAACCAGTCCCTTCTCACCCCGGCCTGCGGCATGGGCTACCTGAGCCGGGAGCGCGGCCGCGGGGTGCTGGCCTCCCTGAAGGAGTTGAGCCTCCGGGGCCAGGAATGGCTGGCGGCCCTTTAGGGGGCGCCCGCCAGGGGTAAGCGTCAGAAAAATCAGGCGGGTCCCGACCGCCAGGGAATTTCACGGGAGAGGAAAGGCACTTATGAAGGTCAAAGAGATCATGGTGAAAGAGGTGGCCACCCTGGACGCCAATGACGAACTCAGCCTGGCTAACGATATCATGCGGTTAGGGCGCATCCGCCATCTCCCGGTGATGGACGGCAACCGCCTAGTGGGGATTGTCTCGGAGCGGGACCTGTTCCGCAGTTCTTTGGCCCAGGCCCTGGGTTACGCCACCAAGAACACCCGGGACCTGATGAAAACCCTGCGCATCAAGGATGTCATGGTGAGCGGGGTGATCACCATTACTCCGGACACCGAGGTCTGTGAAGCCACCAAGATTATGATCGAGGAGAAAATCGGCTGCCTGCCGGTGGTGGAGGACAACCGGATGGTGGGGCTGATCACCGAAACCGACATCCTGATGCAGTATGTCAAGGAATGCAGCAAAAGATAATGTATGGCGGCTCGGTGCGGGTGAACGGGGCGGGAGCGCGGGACACTAACGTCGGCGGGCCTTCAGGTTAAGGCCCGCCGTTTCATTGGGCGTTCAGATTCGTTCCGGCTAAATGTACGTCAACCACTGCTGGTAATGAGGGTCTTGCCCTTTGACCAGGGCGAAGTAGGATTCCTGCATCTCCTTGGTGACGGGCCCGGGATGCCCCGGCCCGATCCTCCGGCCGTCCACTTCCCGGATGGGGGTGACCTCCGCGGCCGTCCCGGTCAGGAAGGCCTCGTCCGCCAGGTAAAGTTCATCCCGGGAGAATCGGTTTTCTTTCACCGTCAGGCCCTTATCCTGGGCCAGGGCGATGATGCAGTCCCGGGTAATCCCCGGCAGGATGGAGGTCAACGGCGGGGTCTTGATGATGCCGTCCTTGACGAGGAAGATATTTTCCCCGGAGGCTTCGCACACATACCCGGCGGTATCCAGCAGCAGGGCCTCGTCGTAGCCGGCCTGCACCGCCTCCAGCTTGGCCATGATGGAATTGACGTAGTTCCCCACGGTCTTGGTCTTGGTCATCATGATATTGACGTGATGGCGGATGAAAGACGAGGTTTTGACCCGGATGCCCCGGCGCAGACCTTCGTCGCCCAGGTAAGCCCCCCAGACCCAGCTGATGATGGCCACCTGGATGGGACTGCCCGCGGGATGGAGCCCCATGACCCCTTCCCCCAGGAACACCAGGGGGCGGATATACGCTTCCTTCTGGCCATTGCGCCGCAGGATCTCGGCGCAGGCGTCTTCGATCAGGGCCTGTTCAAAGGGAATGTCGATCATCATGACGTGGGCGGAATCGAACAGACGCTGGATATGTTCCTTCAGCCGGAAAATGGCGGTGCGGTTGTTAGCGCATTGATAAGCCCGAATGCCTTCAAAGACTCCCAGGCCATAGTGCAGGGTATGGGTCAGGACGTGGACCTGGGCTTCCTCCCAGGGAATAAAATCGCCGTCGAACCAGATGTATTTGGCCTTCTCCACCATGAATCGTTCCTCCGGAATAGGTGCTGTAAATTTTTATCCCTTCAAGGTGCGGTTGTCAAACGGTATTTCCCATGGTTTTCATTGCCTTGCGAGGTTCTTTTCCGGTATCATGGGCGCAGCCGTGGTCGGCCTGAGGCCGCAGCATTCCGAGGCGGGGGGGTCTAGATGACCGAACCGGTAAAAGTAGGCGTCATTGGGGTTGGTTATTTGGGCCGTTTCCACGCGGAAAAGTTTGCGGCGTTGCCCGAGACCGACTTGGTGGGCGTCGCCGACCTGGACCGGGACCGGGCCCGCCAGGTGGCCCAGGCGGTGGGCGCCCGGGATTTCGGCGATTACCGGGACCTCCTGGGCCAGGTGGCCGCGGTAAGCGTGGTGGTGCCCACCTCCCAGCATTTTCCCGTGGTCCGGGACTGCCTGGCGGCGGGGCGCCAGGTGCTGGTGGAAAAACCCATCACCGCCAGCGTGGCCGAAGCCGATGAACTGGTGCGCCTGTCCCGGGAGCGCCGCCTCATCCTCATGGTGGGCCACCTGGAGCGGTTCAACTCCGCCATGGAAGAGATTAAAAAGCGGGTGACCCAACCCCGGTTCATCGAGAGCCACCGCCTGTCGTTTTTCAAGGAGCGGGGCACCGACGTGGATGTGGTCCTGGATCTGATGATCCACGACCTGGACCACGTCCTGAACCTGGTCCCCTCCCCGGTGACCGAGATTCGGGCCGCGGGGATCTCGGTCCTCACCGACCGGGTGGACCTGGCCAACGTCCGGCTGGAGTTCGGGGACGGCTGCATCGCCAACCTCACGGCGTCCCGCATGTCCTTCAAGAGTATGCGCAAGTTCCGTCTGTTTCAACCCGACGCCTACCTGGCGGTGGACTTCGAAAACCGGGAACTCACCGTCGCCTCCCGGAAAAAGGGGGCCATGGGGCCGCTGCCGGGGGTGGCCCTGGAGACCCGGCGGTTTTCCCAGGAAGATATTCTCCTCAAGGAAATCACCGCCTTCGTCCAGGCCATCCGGGACGGCGGGGAAGCGCCTATCAGCGGGGAGGCCGGCCGGGCCGCCCTGGACCTGGCCCTGAAAATCAACGCCGCCATGAAAAAGGCGAAGGGGTAAAAGGAAAAAAGGCGAAGAGGGAAGGTTTTGCTTAATTAACAGGGGAAGCAGGGCGCCCCTAAGTCAGTATTAATGTGGGCGGGCATTGCCCGCCATCGATGGTTCGGGGTTCGCACCCTACGGAAAATTTTTGCCCAAGCATTTGACGGCGGGATGCGTTTGGCTTTCCCGCCCTACGGTTCTGGCCCACCTGTAAGTCATGAAAAATATCGGTGGCACAGGCTCTTAGTCTGTGCCTGGACCGCCCTGGGGCGGGTCTTAGACGCCGGGAACGGCGGCCAGAGGCCACCTGAGAAGAACGGCATAACCTTATTTCCATTGATTAAAGACCTTAAATCTTGAAAAGGGCGAAGCAGGTCAGGAGAGCAAACCAGATGCCGGGAAAAATCTCCCCTTTTCCCCTTTTTCCCTTTTCCCCTTTGCACCCGGGGGGCAGGCCCCCCCAAATCCTGGTGGTGGCCGGGGAGGCCTCCGGGGATGACCATGCCGCCCGGCTGGTGGCCGCCATCCAAGAGTTCTGCCCCGACGCCCGGTTCTTCGGGGTGGGGGGCGAAGCCCTGGCCGCCCAGGGGTTGAGGATTCTGACCCCCGCTTCGGAATTGGCGGTGGTGGGCCTTATGGAGGTGGTGCGCCACCTGCCCGCGGTATGGCGGGCCCTGAAGGCCATCGGCCGGAGCCTGAAAACCGCCCCCCCGGACCTGGCCATCCTGGTAGACTTTCCCGACTTCAATTTCTGGGTGGCCCGCCTGGCCCGGCGTCACCGGGTGCCGGTGATGTATTACATCAGCCCCCAGGTCTGGGCCTGGCGCACCTATCGGGTGAAAACCCTGGCTCGCCTGGTGGACCGCCTAGTGGTCATTTTCCCCTTTGAGGCCGACTTCTACCGGGCCCGGGGCGTGGCGGCGGAATACGTGGGCCACCCCTTTCGGGAAACTTTGCCGCCCCTGCCGGACCGCCGGACTTTTCTGGCCGAACATCATCTGGACCCCGAAGCCCTCACCCTGGCGCTGCTGCCCGGCAGCCGGGGGAGTGAAATCGCGCGGCATCTGCCCGCCATCCTCCAGGCCGCCCGCCTCATCCACCAATCCATCCCCCAAACCCAGTTCCTCCTGCCCCTGGCCTCCACTGCGCCGGCGGCGCTGGTGGAGTCGATGGTTTCCGGGGAAGGTGGTGTAGGGGCGGGTTTTAAACCCGCCCCTACGGCCTTGCGGCTCAAGATCCTCCCCGGCCAGGCTTACCAGGCCCTGGCCGCGGCCCACCTGGCGGTGGTGGCTTCGGGCACCGCCACGGTGGAGGCCGCCCTGGCGGGGACGCCGACGATTATTGTTTACCGGGTCTCCCCTCTGACCTATGCGGTGGGCCGCCGCCTCATCCGGGTGGAGCACGTGGGCATGGCCAATCTGCTGGCGGGCGAGCGGCTGTTTCCCGAGTTGATCCAGGATGACTTCACCCCCGAGCGCCTGGCCCGGGAGGTCTTGAGCCTCATCCGGGACCCGAAGCGGCTGGCGGCGGCGCGCCGGGGCCTGGGCGCGATGATCGGCCGCCTGGGAGGCCCCGGCGCCTCCCGCCGGGCGGCAGAAGTAGCCGTTGAAATCATGGCGGGCAGACCCGATATGGGAAAAGAAACCCTTGCTTGAGAATACGCATATCTTATAGTAAAAAGAGAACAACTATGGGCCATGTGGTGCTTTTGGGTGATTCGATTTTTGACAACGCCGCCTATGTCCATGGCGCCCCGGCGGTGATCGAGCAATTGCGCCGCCGATTGCCGGATGGCTGGCAGGCGACCCTGTTGGCCATTGACGGGGATCTCACTCTGGATGTCCTGCGCCAGGCAGAGGGCCTGCCGGAAGACGCCAGCCACCTGTTTGTCAGCACAGGCGGCAATGACGCCCTGCGCAGCAGTTATATATTATCCGAGCCGGCTCAGTCCGTGGCGGAGGTAATGAACCGCTTCGCCGATATCCAGGCTCAATTCAGAAGCGACTATGGCGCCATGCTGACGAAGTTACTAAGTTATAACCGGCCGACAACCCTGTGTACCATCTATGATGCCGTTCCCGGCTTGGATAGGCTTGCGGTTACGGCATTATCACTATTTAACGACGTAATTTTGCGGGAAGGATTCCGGGCCAAGGCACCGGTCATTGATCTTCGATTGATTTGTGACGATCCGCGGGATTATGCGGATATTTCACCTATTGAACCATCCGTGCACGGCGGTGAGAAAATCGCCGCAACCATTGCCAAAGCTTTAACCGCGCATTCTTATGGTGCGGGACAGATCCTGGTTTACGCGTAACCCTGAGACCGGCAACCATTTTTAGGGAGGTGACCATTGATCAAAAAAATCCAATCGTTGTTAGGGGCGGAAGCTGAAGACCTGCTGACCCATAAGTGCACCGGTTTTGCCAAAGAGACCCTCCACCTGCCGGGGCCCGATTTTATCGACCGGGTCTGGGTGGGGAGCGACCGGCCCCCGGGGGTCTTGCGCTCCCTGGCTTCCCTGTTCGGACACGGTCGTCTGGCCGGCACCGGCTATCTCTCCATCCTGCCGGTGGATCAGGGGGTGGAGCATTCCGCCGCCGCCTCCTTTGCCCCCAACCCCATCTACTTCGACCCGGAAAACATCGTCAAGCTGGCCCTGGAGGGGGGCTGCAACGCGGTGGCCTCCACCCTGGGGGTGCTGGGCCTGGTGTCCCGGAAATACGCCCACAAGATCCCCTTGATCGTCAAGATCAACCACAACGAGATGCTCTCCTACCCCAACTTTTACGACCAGACCCTGTTCGCCTCGGTGGAACAGGCCTTTGACCTGGGGGCGGTGGCCGTCGGGGCCACCATCTATTTCGGGTCGCCGGAATGCCGCCGCCAAATTATGGAGATTTCCGAGGCCTTTAAGGTGGCCCACGAACTGGGCCTGGCCACCATCCTCTGGTGCTATCTGCGGAACTCGGCGTTCAAGACCAAGGAAGGGGATTTCCACGCCTCCGCGGACCTCACCGGCCAGGCCAACTACCTGGGGGTGACCATCGAGGCGGACATCGTCAAGCAAAAGCTGGCGGAGAACAACGGCGGCTACCGGGCCGTCAAATTCGGCAAAACCAGCGACCTGGTCTATACCAAACTGGCACCGTCACACCCCATTGACCTGTGCCGCTACCAGGTGGCCAATTGCTTCATGGGGCGGGTGGGCCTCATCAACTCTGGGGGCGGCTCCGGCCAGAACGACTTGGCGGACGCGACCCGCACTGCGGTGATCAACAAGCGGGCCGGGGGCACGGGACTGATCTCCGGGCGCAAAACCTTCCAGCGGCCTATGAAAGAGGGGGTAAAACTTTTCCACGCCATCCAGGACGTCTATCTGAGTAAGGAGGTGACGGTGGCCTGAAGCCGGGTGAACTCAGCCCCGGCCTCTGCCCGGGAGCGCCTTCAGGTTGCAACCCCCGGCTCATCCTGGCTCCAAATTTCCCGTTCACTGGGGGGATGGGCCGGGAAAGCGGCCGGAATGCCGTTCCGAAAAGTTTTATAAGGCGGCTGGCGGCCGCCATGATCGGGGCGTCGGGGCGTAGGGGGGGAGAGCCAAGCGCCTTCCGCCGGCAACTGCTCTGCGCCTCAATCGGGGATGGGCCTCGTCCGATTCAACTCCGGGAAGCAGCCCGCCGCCGATAGATCAACAGGCCCACCAGGCCGCTGGCCAGCAGCAGCACCTTGGGGGACAGGGGGACTTCCGCCGGCATGAACCCCTGGCCCCCATAAAATTTAAAGGTCTCTGCCGGGCCGCCCGCCCCGGCAGGGTCCGATTTGACGGTGAAGCTCTCCTCCCGGGCCGTGATCCCGGTCCAGCGGACGATTAAGGCGTTGCCCGGGCTGCCGCCCGTTTCACCCGAGGAAAAACCGTATCCGGGGGCGCTGACCACGAACTCAAAAGCCTTGTCCGGCTCAAGCCCGTAAAACTCAGCCTGACCGAACCAGTCCGAGGGCCTAAGGTAACCGAAGCCGCTTTCCCTCAACTTGACCAGGCTGTCAAACATGGCGCAACCAGGGGGTCCCTCCCCGTCGTTGGAGGCCAACAAACCCGCCTGGGCCTCCGTCAGGCCGGCCGCCATAATCAACATTACCCCGTACATCAGGCCCATCAATGTATTTTTCATCTTTCCTGCTCCTCGCATTCAGGGCGGGGGAGGCGCCACTCAGTTCTGCTCCCCCCGCGATCCATCCTTGGTTCGCGGTTCACTTCAGGAAAAGCGGGAAAATGGCCTCGGCGCCTGGGGCCACGGCGGAAAGACGGTGCGCTCCTGCTCTCGTCGGCTGATTTTCTTTCGGGCTTGCGCCATTATCTCTGAAAGAGACCGATTGCCAAAGGCAGCGGCGGTATCCCACCTCACAAAATCTGAGATCGCCCCCGGAATCGGGCCGTCCAGATTTGATTCCTGACCCGGCCACGGGGTCAGAACCTTCCCCTTGCCAGGCTGGGGGACAGTGAAGATATAGAGGGGGTGCAGGGAGAGAGGTAAAGGACGGAGTGGCAGGTGCGAGCCCTGGGGGCATCCCGGAGAGAGGTTGAGGCAAGATTCCCCGCCTCTGACTTCAGCCCAGCAGGCGGCGGTCCATGACGACCGCCGCCGGAATGCCACCGGGGCCCGTACTGGTTCGACCTGAAGGCGAGCCCCCGGTCTTGAAATACTGCGCACCATCCTGTGCAACTTCCCGCCTTGTTTCAGCAATGCGGGACACCTCTCATCCTTGAGAGTTTCCGTAAAAGCGTTCCGTTGACCTTGCCGGGTATCCTGCCCCAACGCCTGGAGGCGGATCGGTCAAGCTTTTTACTGCCCGGGCCCCGCCCTGGCCCGTTAAAAAAAACCGGGTTGCCCTCGAGGCAACCCGGCTATCTCCTTTCCTTGAGACCCGTGGCTTTCCGTCCCCACCTTCCGATGGGTTTGGCTTTTTCTCCAATCGGTTGTCATCATAAAAAAAGATTTATAAAAAATCAATAAAAAAACTATCAAGGTAAATACATTATTAAAAAGATTATATTTTGACTAAAATATTTTCCAGAAAAACTCGGGCCGGCTGAGTCCGGAGGCCGCCGGCTCAGGCCGGGATGAAAGCGGGGAACCATCGCTCTTTTGGGGGACGTTAAGGCCGTCCTCCGGGGACTTTTGCGGCCAGGCCCCCCGCAAATGCGTTTTCCCGGCAAAAAGACGTTTTCTTATCTAACCGAATGGTGTAAAATGCCAAAATAATTCGCCGGTTAAAGGATAAAACCCGCCATGTTTACCGGACTGGTGGAAGGGGTCGGAGAGATCGTCGCCCTGACCCCCATGGCCCAGGGGCTCCGCCTCCGGGTCAAGACCTCGTTTCCTGCGGGGGAGCTCTCCCTGGGGGAGTCGGTGGCTGTGGCTGGGGCCTGTTTGACGGTGACGGCCCTGGCGCCGCCCCGGGCTGACTTCGAGGTATCGCCGGAGACCCTGGCCCATACGACTTTCCCCTTGAAAAAGCCGGGGGACCGGGTAAACTTAGAAAGGGCCCTCAGGCTCGGAGACCGCCTGGGCGGCCACCTGGTCACCGGTCACGTGGACGGGGTCGGGGTGGTGCGAGGGCTGAGGCCCGGCCCGGCCCACCTGGGTCTCACGGTGGAGATGCCCCCCAGGCTGGCGCGGTTGGTGATCCAGAAGGGCTCCATCGCGGTCGACGGCGTCTCCCTCACGGTCAATACTTGTAAAGGCGCCGCTTTTACGGTGAACCTCATCCCCTTCACCGCCCGGGAGACCACCCTGGCCGCCCTCAAGGTGGGGGACCGGGTCAACCTGGAGACGGATATCATCGGCAAATACGTGGCCCGGCTGCTGGGTAGAGACGCCCTCCAGGGGGAGGGGGTCACTGCAGAGCTGCTGGCCCGGCACGGGTTTTTGTGAGTGAGCGAGTAAGACCGCTGGGCGGGTAATCCCTAGCGGACCACAGGAACACAACGAGGGAAATCAGGTATTTTATCATGCCAGTAGCATCCATTGAAGACACCATCGAAGATATCCGTCAGGGCAGGATGATCATCCTGGTGGACGACGAGGACCGGGAAAACGAAGGCGACCTGACCATGGCGGCGGAGAAGGTCAGCCCCGAGGTCATCAATTTCATGGCCCGGTTCGGGCGGGGCCTCATCTGCCTGGCCCTGGTGCCGGAGATCGTGGAACGCCTGCAGTTGCCCCAAATGGTGCGGAACAACCAGTCAGGCTTCAAGACCGCCTTCACCGTGTCCGTGGAGGCTCGGCGGGGGGTCACCACCGGGATTTCGGCCAAAGACCGGGCCACCACCATCCTCACCGCAGTGGGGGACCACGCCCAGCCGGAAGACCTGGTGAGCCCCGGCCACGTCTTTCCCATCCGGGCCCGGAAAGGCGGGGTGCTGGTGCGCACCGGCCAGACCGAAGGCTCCACCGACCTGGCCCGCCTGGCGGGGCTCAAAGGCGCCGCGGTCATCTGCGAGGTCATGAAGGACGACGGCACCATGGCCCGGATGCCGGACTTGGAGATCTTTGCGGCCGAGCATAATATCAAGATCGCCACCATCGCCGACCTGGTGGCCTACCGCTTGAGGCACGAATCCTTTGTCCACCGCCGGGCCACCGTCAAGCTGCCCACCTACTTCGGGGAGTTCACCGCCATCGCCTATGACAATGATGTGGATGACAACCAGCACATCGCCTTGGTCAAGGGGGAGATTAACCCCGACGAACCGGTGCTGGTGCGGGTGCATTCCGAATGCGTCACCGGCGACGTCTTCCACTCCCTCAGATGCGACTGCGGCGACCAGTTGGAGGCCGCCATGCAGCGGGTGGAGTCCGAAGGCCGGGGGGTCATCCTCTACATGCACCAGGAGGGCCGGGGCATCGGCCTGGTTAACAAGCTCAGGGCCTACGAACTCCAGGACCAGGGGGCCGACACGGTAGAGGCCAACGAGGCGTTGGGGTTCAAGCCGGACCTGCGGGATTATGGCATCGGGGCCCAGATCCTCCGGGACCTGGGGGTGCGCAAAATGCGTCTCATGACCAACAACCCCAAGAAGATCATCGGCCTGGAAGGGTACGGCCTCGCCATGGTGGAGCGGGTGCCCCTGGAGATTCCCCCCAACCGGGTGAATCGCAACTACCTCAAGACCAAGTGCCAGAAACTGGGGCACCTGCTGGAACTGGTTTAAAACATACTCTCGCCGAGCCGATAAGGGAGCAAAAGGATTGTGCGTTGCTCCTTTGCGCCTGTGCGTGAACCAACAGAGGGGGGCAGATGCGTACCGTAGAAGGCAAACTCGTAGCCGACGGCCTGAGATTCGCCCTGGTGGTCAGCCGCTTCAATTCCTTTATCACCGAGCGCCTCCTGGAAGGCGCCCTGGATTGCCTGCGCCGCAAAGGGGTTGCCGAGGCTGACCTGACCGTGGTGCGGGTGCCGGGGGCCTGGGAGATTCCCCTGGCGGCCAAACGCCTGGCCCAATCCCGGACCGCCGACGCCGTCATCTGCCTGGGGGCGGTGATCCGGGGCTCCACCCCCCACTTCGATTACGTAGCCGCCGAAGTAAGCAAGGGCATTGCCCAGACCGCTTTGGAGAGCGGCGTGCCCATCGCCTTCGGCATCCTGACCACCGACACCCTGGAGCAGGCCATCGAACGGGCCGGGAGCAAGGCGGGCAACAAAGGCTTTGCCGCGGCCGAAGCCGCCATCGAGATGGTCAACCTCCTGAAAGAGCTGGGAGCCTGAGGGCTTGGGGGCTTATTCCCGCAGCCGCTGCCGGGAATTAGCCCTGCAATTTCTCTATCAGGCCGAGTTTGCGGGGGCGGACCACTCTGAGGCGCTGGAGGGCTTCTGGCGCCATTTTCACCCGGGAGGGAAGCCTCCCGCTTACTTCCGGGAACTGGTGGAGGGGGTGGCCTCCCACCAGGAGGAACTGGACGCCTTCATCGTCCGGTACTCCGAACATTGGCGCCTGTCCCGCATGACCATCGTGGACCGCAACTTGCTCCGGCTGGCCGTCTATGAACTGTTGTACCAGCCCGGGATTCCCTCCAAGGTGGTGATCAACGAGGCGGTGGAGATGGCCAAACGTTACGGCAGCGAGGCCTCCGGGGGGTTCGTCAACGGCATCCTGGACCAGGTGCGTCTGGCGGTGGGCCGGGAGGTCTGAGCCGGGGCCGCCTTTCCGGGGAGGAAATCCGGACTCCGCCATGCAGGGGTTGCATCTTGGGGATAAGTGCTTAATGATATATGAATAAAGCAGACAATCATGATGGATATTTCCTGGTGAAAGCGCAGGCCACCCGGCTTGAACCGCACTGCGGGAGGAGGAAGACAAGATGATCCGGAAATGGTTGGCGATGGTGTTAGTTGTCCTGTTTGCCGCGTCTTTGGTAGGCTGCGCCACCGAGAGCGGCTCTTATGACCCGTACCGCTCTGCGGGCGCCGGCGCCTTGGGCGGCGCGGCCACCGGTGCGGCGATCGGCTCCATCATCGGTGCGGCCACCGGGTCCGCGGCCACCGGCGCCTGGGTGGGAGCGGCGGCGGGCGGGGCCCTTGGTCTGGTGGGGGGGGCGCTCTACGCCGCCCACCGCAACAGCGAAATCCGCTCAGCCCAGGCTGCGGCCCAGGCCTACAATTACCAGGGCCAGGGCAACGTGGTGAGCGTGGACAACGTCACTGCCTCTCCGCCCACCCTGCGGCCCGGACAACAGGTTAACCTGGGGATGACTTATACCATCCTGACCCCCGCCAGCACCCCGGTGTCCGTGAACCTGGTGCGGGAGGTCCGCCACAACGGGCAAATGGTGGGGTCCCCCTACCAGACGACGGTGACCAATGACAACGGCACCTACAGCGACAGCGTCAGTTATACCCTGCCCAACAACGCCAGCCCCGGCGCCTATACGGTCACCAGCCGGGTGATGAGCAGTTGCGGCACCTCGCAGCGGGACGCGTCATTTACCGTGCAGTAGGGTCGCCCTGCTTAAGGAGGAGTGGAAAAAATCCGTCGCCCGGCGGAGATTTTTCCGCTTCTCCTCCCCGCTTTCTTGACAAGCCTTTTGATTCCTGATAATTTATAAAATTACTTTTCCTTGCCCTGGGCGCCTGCGCACCAGGGCCATGAGTCCAGAAGGAGAACGAATGCGCCGCTATGAGTCAGTCTGGGTGGTGAATGGCGACCTCCCGGATGAAGAAGTCAAGTCCGCCATCGACAAATTTTCCCTGATTATCTCCTCCCAGGGCGGGACGCTGGTGGGGCTGGATGAATGGGGCCGCCGCAAGCTGGCCTACAAGATCCAAGGCACCACCCGGGGCTACTATGCGTTAGCCGATTTTGCCGGCACGTCCGAAACCATCAAGGAACTGGAACGCAACTACCGGATTGACGACCGCATCATCCGCTACCTCACCACCAAGAAAGCCGACCGGGTGAACCTGGAGGCCCTGCAGGCCGAGATTGAGGCCAAGGCCAAGGCCGCGCCGCCTCCCCCCGAGCCGGCGACCGCCCCCGAGGGCGAGGCCGCCCCGCCGCTGGCGGGGTTCGCTCCGGCGGAACCCGCGGCGCCGACGGAAGTCACCGCCCCGGCGGAACCCGCGCCCCCGGTAGAAGCCCCCGCCCCTGAAGAACCTGCCGCCGAAGCCAAGGAGGAATGATCCATGCCGGTAATGCCCCGCCGCAAACGCAAACAATTTTACGTCCGCCGCAAGGTCTGCCGCTTTTGCGTGGACGCCAAACTGCCCATTGACTACAAGGATGTGAACACCCTGAGACAATTCATCACCGAACGGGGGAAGATCATCCCCCGGCGCATCTCGGGGAACTGCGCCCGCCATCAGCGGCGGGTCACCCGGGCCATCAAGCAGGCCCGGCTCCTGGCCTTGATTCCCTATACCCCTCAAGTGCCGGTCACCTGAGGGCCTGGGGTGAACGGTAATCCGTGGGCCGGGGTTTCTTCCTCTGGTGCCTCTGCCTGAGTATCCTCCTCTTGGGATATCTGGGAGCCCGGGTAAATCCCCTGGTCTACCTGCTGGTGGGGGTTTTGACGCCCCTGCCGGTGCTGTTGACGGGTTGGCGTTCGGGGGAGCTTGCGGCTCTGGGCCTGGCCTTGGCCGTGGTGGCCGCCATCTTCAGCCTGCACCCCACCCTGGACACCTTCTGGCACAACCTGGGCTTTCTCAATCTGCTGCTCATGGGCGTGCTGATGTCCAGCCTGCACTGTCGAGGGGTTTCCGCCCCCCAGGCCATCATCTTAACGGTGGCGGTTTTATGCGCCGCGGCGTTGCTGGTTTTTCTGGGACAGGCCTTTTTGATGGGTTTGACCCCCCAGGCCCTGCTGGCCCAAAAAAGCGCCGAGGTATTGGAAACGGTCCGCCAGGTGTTGGGGGACGCCGCCGGAGAGGCCGCCGGCCCCCTGGTGCCCGGCGTGGACCCGGATCAGGTGAAGGACTTGTTACAGCGCCTTTTCCCGGGGTTGATGGTCACTAATATGGCCCTGATGGCCTGGCTGAACGTGGTGCTGACCCGGCAGTTGGTCTTTCTGTTGGGGTGGGGCGAACCGTCTACGCCCCTGTATCACTGGTCCGCCCCGGAATGGGTGGTCTTCGTGTTGCTGGGGGCCGGTTTTCTCCTGTTGGCACCGGTGACCGGGGCCAGGTTCTTCGGGCTCAACCTGCTCCTGGTGGTGGCGGTGATCTATTTTTGCCAGGGGGTGGCGGTGGTGGCCGCCTGGTTCCATCGCCTGGGGCTGCCCCTGGCGCTCCGGATGATCGGCTACCCCTTGCTGTTTCTGCACCCGTTTTTTTTCTTGATTATGACCCTGGGATTGATGGACCTGTGGCTGGATTTCCGCCGGTTGCATCAGCCCAAGGATGTTTGAGGAGGAATTTCTCGTGAAGGTCATCCTGACAGAAGATATCACCCCCCTGGGGGTCATGGGCGCGGTAGTGGAAGTGGCCCGGGGCTACGCCCGTAACTATCTGATCCCCCAGGGAAAAGCCATGGAAGTCACCCCGGCCAACCTGGCCCGCCTGGAACTGGCCAAGAAAAAATATGTCCAGATGCAGGCGAAGGAGCGGGAGGCCGCCATGGCCCAGGTGGAGCGGCTCCAAGGGGTGAGCCTCACCATCGCCCAGCGGGTGGCGGAGGAAGAGCGCCTTTACGGCTCCGTCACCGCCGCCATGATCGCCGAGGCCCTGGAGGGGCTGAACTTCCAGGTGAACAAGAAGCAGGTGGACTTGCCGGAACCCATCAAGAAGCTGGGGGCCTACGAAGTTGCCATCCGCCTGGCTCCGGACGTCAAAGCCACGATAAATGTGGCCGTAGTGCCCGAAAGCGCCTAGCCCGGCAATTTCTCAGTTCCAGCAGCTTTAGAGCCATATCCTGAGGGCCGGGTGTCCTAACTCCCCCGGTTTACGGGGGATTAAAGAGGATATGCGCCAGGCTACCCTTAATCCCCTCTGCTCCGAACGTTCATGAACCACAGGCGCTTCACCCCCGACAATGAAAAATCCCCCCTTCTCCCCTTTTTCAAAGGGGGGGGTTAAAGTCCCCCTTTGGCAAAGGGGGATTTAGGGGGATTTGGGGTTTTTCAGGGTAAAAGTTCTGTTTCCTTGGTGGCACAGGCGTCCCGCCGGTGCGCCTGAGGCGGGCGGGGACCCCCGCCCTATTGGTTTTTCTCTCGTTCCCAAGCATGACGGGCTGGGGAACGCCAATTTCAGTCCAAGCTCTGCTTGGCACACCTCTCCTGCCCCCATCCCCTGTCAAAATTTTTCCCGGGCCTCGTCCGGCGAAGCGCCCGGCCATGGGTCCGGCGCTATTTGAGGTCCCGGCCCACCGCGAAGGCCTGGCCCAGGAATTTCCCGATGCCGTGATAGGTGCGGATTTCGGGCCCGAAGATGATGGGGCGGGCCTTTTCAATATCCGGAAACCCGCCCTCCCCGATGACGCTCTCCTCCACCTTGACGTCCAGAATTTCCCCGATAAACAGGGTATGCAGCCCGATCTCCAGGGTATGGATCACCTTGCACTCCAGGATTAAGGGGAATTCCTCCACGTAGGGGGCGTCCACCAGGGTTCCGGCCGCCGGGGTGAGGTGGGCGGCGGCGAACTTGTTCACATCTTTGCCGGTGGCCATCCCCAGGTAGTCCGCCTCCCGGACGTACGACTCGGAGGGGACGCTGATGGTAAACGCCTTCCGCTGGATGAGATTGCCGTAAGTATAGGTGGCTTTCCGCAGCGACACCCCCACCGCGGGGGGCTTGGAGCAGCAGATGGAGGCCCAGGCCGCGGTCATGGCGTTGGGCTTGCCCTTGGCGTCATAGGTCCCCACCACCCACACCGGGGTGGGGAAGGCCATGGTTCTGGGGCCGATGGATTTTTTCATATTCTTGTCCTTTCCTGGCAGTCAATCGTGGGCCATTTAGCCCAGTCTTGATGAACCCGCAAAAAGTCGATTTCCCCTCTCCTGGTGGGAGGGGATTAAGGGGAGGGGGGAAAATAACTGTGGTGGAGTACTCAGGATTTCACCCCCACCCTGACCCTCCCCCATCAAGGGGGAGGGAATTTTGGACTTGCTGCGAGACCATCAGTCTTGGATCAGGGAAAATATTGGTGGCACAGGTTTTAAACCTGTGCATGGACAGCCGGGGCGGCTGTCCCACATTCACTCAAAACCTGTTACCAGGTTGGAGGGCGCCCCGCAGCCTCTGACCCGCCGATTCAAGGCCCGTGCTCTTAATTTAACCAGCCGAGGCTGCGCCGTCCAGTTTCCGGGCCGCAATGACCACAAAACCGCCCTGGCCGTAGCCCTCTTGAACCGGTTCCGGGCGGCTAATCTGCCCTGATCCCTGGAAGATGGTCTGGCAGAGGCGCGCCTCGCCGTAGCCCAACTCCCGAAGCCAGTCCAGCACGGTTTTCACCGCCAGGAACCGGGCGGCCCGGTAGAATTTGCTCTTTTCCCGGTTGGCTTCGTAAGTGCGCCCCAGGGGGCTGTCCCGGTCAATCATGCCGATAAGCAATTGGCCGGCTATGACCAGGCGGGTCGCTTCGGCGAGGGCGGCCGGGGGGTCCTGGAAAAACAGAGAATCGTGATCATGGCCGCCAAATCAAAGGCATGGCTGTGGAAAGGCAGAGCTTCGGCCAGCCCCCGGATCACCCGGCTGCCCCGCTGCCGGGCGATGGCCGCCATGATCGCGGCCGGCTCCAGGCCCACCCCGATCCCCAGGGGCGCCGCAAAGCGGCCGGCGCCCACCCCGATTTCGAGGCCCCGGCGGTGCGGCCCGGCCAGGGTTTTCAGGGCCTGGGTTTCAGACTC
>Ga0172375_10004518_pt1 | contig 20500 bp, 14 predicted proteins | sample LakKiv1m_FD_114537 | JGI IMG/M metagenome (GOLD analysis project Ga0172375, IMG submission 114537) | Freshwater microbial communities from Kabuno Bay, South-Kivu, Congo - kab_092012_11.1m | ecosystem: Environmental > Aquatic > Freshwater > Lake | place: Democratic Republic of the Congo...
CGGTGGTCCCCTCAGCAATATACCGAAAGCCTTGATGCCCCTCTTTCCCCTGGGGATCCTCTTCCTCCTCATTTATCAGTATCGTCACACGCGTGAGGCCGGATGGCTGTTGGCTGTCCCGCTCTTCGGCGTCATCGCGAAGGCCCTTGAGTACATACCCGTGGCCAATCTCGACGGTTATGCGGATATGCCCGTGGCCTTCCTGGCCCTGCTCACCGTACTGTTTTATGCGAATCGGGGATGCCCCCCCTCCCGTATCCACGCGGTACTGGCGCTGGCTTTCGCGCTGACGGCCGCACTTACCAAGCAGGCGGGGCTCTACATCTTCGGACTGCTTGCCCTCGCTCTGGCCGTGGAAGCCGTGATGCGGAAGGACCCGGCATACCGCCGTACCGTAATCGTGGCCCTGCTCGCAGCGACGGGCGTTCTCGCCACATGGTATATCCCGGTCGAATACCGCATTCGATTGGGATTGGACTCGTCGGAAGTCCCATGGGTTACGCATGGAATCTACGGTAACGTTTCCCTGTTGCAGCGAGTGGCAAGGGCACCACAATTCCTCATCGAGCACAGCTACGTGCTCTTCCTGTTCTTCGTACTCGGTGTTTTCCACCCTCAATCACGACGCTGGGCAGTGAGCATTGCCATTCCGTATACGGTGCTCTGGGCGGGTTTCTGGGCATACGATGCGCGTAACCTCACGTTGGCCATGCCGTTCTTCGCGATCTCCGCCGCATTTGGGGTCATGATGCTTGACCAGTGGGCTCGGCGCTATGTCTCGAACGGCTGGATCGCGGCAATCATAACCCTTGCGATTCTGATTGCCTATGTTTTCCGTGACCCGTCGGTCGTGCATCTGGGTGGCTATGCTTCTCTCGGGCCTGATGGTTCCAGCCCGCACTGGGTGCAGGCGCGAATGCAGATGGTCGTCTTGTTCTCTTGTCTCGCGGCGATCGCCCTGATCCTGGCGTTCCGCATACCGGTGTGGGCGTCCTTGGGAATTGCACTGATAACGGCCGTCGTCCTCGGGCTGGGACCCTTTTCCGCATCGACTCTTCATCGCCACGTGGAAAAGGACCGCCCGATCATGTTCTCATTCGAGGAGCACTTGCAGGATCGCCCGCTGGGGAGTGTGACAGCACCCGCGACGGGACATACGAATGGGCCATCCGCGCCGCCGTAGATTCCGCGCCTGGGTTCCGGGTCATCGCGCAAGCAGCTCTCTCGCCGCACCGACCAGCATTGCCGGCTGACTGTTGCGAAGAACCTTCCTCACGCACTTCACGTTGGCGTAGCGGGCCGGCATATCCGCGGTCTCCGGCAGCGTTTCATCGTAAATGATCACGGGGATCCTCGCCAAACTGGGCATCACACCGACCAGGGACGCCACGGCACTTCCATTCAAACGGGGGAGGATCTCCTTCATCAGGATCAGATCCGGCATGATGATAGGCGCCCGCTCCAGCACTTCCGGCCCCTTGGACACGACTTCGACTTCATACCCGGCGCCTTCCATGGCCTGTTGTATGTTGCGTACCGCCGTGCCGTCGTCCTCCGCCAGAAGAACGAGTTTACGTGTTCGTCCTTGGTGTTCCGGCGATGTCTTCCGCACCGCCAGGATTTCGCGAATCTTGCGGACCAGCTTGGCCTCATCACAAGGCTTCGCGAGGAATCCATCCACGTTCACGTTACTGAAGAATTCCTCCATCTTCGATCGCGCGGTAAGGACCAACACGGGATACTTCGTTTTTCCGTCTTCGTCGGAAATTCGCCGCAGGAACCCCAGTCCGCCCATTCCCGGCATGCTGATGTCGAGGATGATCAGGTCAGGCACAGCGCCCTTCGCAATCTGGCTCAGCGCGTCTTCGCCGCTCTGGGCGACTACCACATCGAACTTCTCGTACACGAGGTAGTCCTTGAGCGAAATCAGCAAGTGCTTCTCATCGTCAACCAGCAAGAGACGGTCTTTCCCGGCCTCGTTCATGTTCACTCGCCTTTCAACTCACGCTTTCGTCAACCTTCCTGATTCTTGTTTTCTATCATGACTTCATCAAGACAATTCAGCAAATCCTGGGGCTGCCATGGATACTTCAGGCTCGGGATCCCCAGGCCGTCAAGGATCTCTCGCTTGGGGCCTTCGGACGCCACACCCGTCAAGGCGATCATCGGGACCTCCTGCCATTCTTCTTTCGCCCTCAAGGTGGCGATCGCGATGCCGCCGTCCATCCCCTCCCCGATCCAGTCCACCATGATCAAGTCCGGGGCTTTGCTGGCGGCGGCCAGCGCCTGGTCGCCTGTCTTGCTGATGAGCACCCCGTAGCCGTGTTCGTCGAGCGACTTCATCAGCGAGAACCGAAGCTGATCATCCGCACACACGAGAAGCAAGGCGGGCGCCGCGATCAACGGAAGCCGGAAGGAGGCGCGGGTCCCCTTGTTTCGCCCCGGCGGCGGACTCACGATCTCCATTACACCGCCATGCCGCTCCAGAATCTCCTTGGAAATGTGGAGTCCCAGTCCAGCGCCGCTGACGTGCTCCCCGACCCGGAAGAACCGCTCCGCGACATGCGCCAGATGCTGGGGTTCAATCCCGATGCCCGTATCCGTCACGTCGACCGTCACGAACCCTTGATGAGCCGGATCGAGGCGGACATCCACCCCGATCGAACCCTGCGGCGTATTGTACTTGATGGCGTTCTTGACGAGGTTGAAGATCACCCGCTCCATCTTTTTCGGGTCGCACTCCACAAAACTGTTGCCGCCGCCGACGTTGACGTGAAGCGATAGATTCCCTGCTTCGATCTGGATTCTCAAGGACTCCACAGTGCGTTCCACAAACCGGGGAAAATGGATCTTTACGCGGTCCATGCTCAGGGCATTGGCCTCGATCCGGCTCATATCAAGAATGTCTTCGACCGTCCTCCTCAGGCGCTGGCAATCTTCCCGGATCATCTCCAGGTACGCAATCGAGCCTTCCGGCATCACGCCGCCGATGCCTTTCAGCATATTGCCGGCCGCGTAGTTGATGGAGGTCAGCGGGGTCTTCAGTTCGTGCGAGACATTGGACACAAACTGCGACTTGGCCTTGTCGTGTTCCTGCAGCTGGACGATAGCCGCATGGAGCTCCTCTTCGATTCGCTTGCGCTCGGCGATCTCCGCCGAGAGATCCTCGTTGATCCGCGTCCGCTCCGCGACCTCCACTTCAAGATCGTCCCGGACCTGCTTCAGGGCTTCCTCCGCCTCCCGGCGCGCCGTGATGTCGCGGACAAAGAAGCACAGACAGTCCCGCGTCGTGAGCCGCAGGCGGCTGGTCGAGATTTCCGCGGGAAACTGGCTGCCGTCCTTGCGTACGCATCGCGCCTGGATCAGGGTAAACTTCTGATGCTGGAGGTTCGCGCAGATGGTCCCGAGGACGGTGTCGTCGAGCCCGAGGATGACATCCATGATGTTCCGATGCCGGAGCTCTGTGCGCGTGTAGGAAATGAATTCCGTGGCCCGCCGGTTGGCGTCGACGATCCGTCCCTTCAACCGGGTAATGAACGCGGCATCATAGAGCTGCTGGAAGAGTTCCTTGAAATCCGCATCTTCGATAGGGATCAGCTCGGTCTTGTGCGTCGGCATCGCGCCGCGCTGGGGCTTGGTCGGGAACGTCGGCAGCGATCCTGTTTGGCGCAGCGGCCTGAGCCGTCGTGCAATAGTCGGCTGCGCCCGTTCCCCCGGCGCGATAAAGGGGGCGATGTCGATCCGCATCGTCTTGGAGGCTTTGTCTTCTGGTGCCATTCGATCACTCGCCTTCGCAAAGACCTGTCCGCGTCCGCGTGGACGATCTTACGCATCCACGATCACGCGTTTCTCGGGATCCAATCGCTCGTTCGCTCGAAAGAGAAGCGCCGTGTGCCCCACCTCGCCCACCAGTTCGGCTTCGCATGCCGCCGCCAGGCGCGCGGCCAGCGCATGCCGTTCTTCCCGCGCTGCCGCCGGTAGGCGAATCTTGACCAGTTCCCGGGTTTCCAGGGCCCGGCTCAATTCGCGAACCAACGGATCGGCCGCTCCGCTCTTGCCGACGGTCACGGCCGCACCGAGTTTCTGGCCCAAACCGCGAAGAACGCTCTTCTGTTTGCCGGTCAACACTGTCGACACGAAATAACCCCTCCCTGCTCCCGTCGCACGAGGGAGCAAGGGATCCCGCCCGATCTTGGATCGCCACGCAAGAACGTGACTGTCGTTAGGCAAGCGGCTGACTGCTGGCCATCTGCTTGGCCGCCAGTTTGGCCTTCTTAGCTGCCTGTCGCTCCTTAATGGACTTCGATGGTTTGCCTTTGCCTTCTTTGTTAAAGTTCTTGTCTTTTGACATGGTCTTTACACCTTTCCTTTGGGTTACATTTCACTGGTTGACACTGAGTGTGTTTCTACCACAGATCGCCCGTTTGCGGTAGCCAAATTGCATACCGGACAAGGAAATCCACATCCCGATATTTTCCTGGCTTTTTCGGCTGAGAGCGACAACTATCCGCGCTCATGAAATAGCGGTGACCATAGAGGAATGGCGCCGCCTATTGCACATTAAGAGCCAATCACGATCAGAATATTGTCAAAGGAAAGGCATTCGCTATGGCAGAGACATCGTCCCCGATCCTGTCCGTCCCCCGTTGGATCATCCTCGGTTCTTTCCCGAATACCGGTGCTGCCGGGCTCGCCAACAAGCTTGGGAACGAGGAGCACATGCTCCCGTCACTCGGCGAACGCCACCAAGGCCGCCGATGGACGGAAACGGCCGGCGATATCGTCGATCTCCTTAACCCCGCGCTCGGGTTCGCCGACACTCAGAATTGCTTCGCCTACGCATTCACCTACATCTCCTCCCCCCGCCAGCAGGCCGTCGACCTCATGGCTGGCAGCGATGACGGGATCGCCATCTGGCTGAACGGCACGCGCGTTCACTATAACGACGCGTTCCGTGCCCTCACGCCGAACCAGGATGTCGTGAGGATCACCCTGAGGCCGGGCTGGAATGCGCTGCTGCTCAAGATTTCCCAGGGAACAGGAGGATGGGGGTTCGTCCTGGAGTTGCGCCCGCGGGGCGGCACATTGCGCTTTGCCGTCAAACGCGCCTCGACCACCCTGAAGATCGTGGGCCACAAGCCCACCAACCGGATCACCATCGCCTCACCCGAGCTGCCGGTTATCACGGTCGCCCACCAGGGACTGTTCCTGAGTTTTGATACGGAAGTCATCAGCGACGCGGCCACGGCCGTCCAAGGGCTTCTCCTGGCCGTGAAAGACGGCCTGGGCCGCACCTATGGAAGCTCGATCGTCAAAACACTGGCATCCTTTAGCGGCTGCGAAGCGCGGGTTACATTACCCGCCGGGCCCCTGCTTCAGGCGGCCGGACTTGGCAAGGCCCTGAAGATGACGGCGTCCAGCCGGCTCGGCGAAGCCAGTGCGCTCATTGGCGAAACCGCTCTCGCACGCCTGTTCCTCGACCTTCTCAACGGTTTCGAAATCGCGCGCCTGGAGGGCTATTTCGATGTGCCCGCGCCATTTCGCGGCCAGCCCGCCGTGCTGCAGGTCCGGTCGGAACAGGAACTATCCGTTGCCGGCCAGGCCATCGCGGCGCGGCCCAAGCGGGCTGATTGGGATGTTACGGCGCACGAAACAGCCACCGGCCGCATCAGTCTGAAACTCCGGCTTCCGGCGAACCTGACGGATCCCGCGGCGCGCCTCATGTTCGGCAAAGCCCCAATGCGCGAACTGCTCCAGCGCGTCCGGTTCGTGGCCACGGAAATGGGCGTCGATGCCGGCCTCGCCCATAAGGCGGCTCGCGCCGGGCTCGGTGCCCTTGCCAAGAGCGACTTTGGCGGAGTCGAGACGGCTCTCAAGCACATGATGAAGCTGTACTCGTCATCCCTGCCCAATCGCTCCAAGCATAAGATCACTCTCGTGGGCCACGCCCACATCGACATGAATTGGCTATGGAACACGGCGGAGACGCAACAAGTGGCGCACGACACCTTCCGTCAGGTGCTCGCCTTCATGGACGAGTTCCCCCAGTTCACATTCTCTCAGAGCCAGGCCTCGACCTATGCAATGGTTGAACGACTGGATCCCCGCCTCTTCGAGCAGATTCGGCGGCGCATCAAGGAAGGCCGCTGGGAGGTGCTTGGCGGCATGGTCGACGAAGGCGACACCAACATGTCCGGCGGCGAAGCGCTCGTACGGTCCATGCTGATCGGGCAGCGGTACTTCCTGTCGCGTTTTGGCAAGCGCGCCTTGGTCGGCTGGCTGCCGGACAACTTCGGACATGTGGCCCAGCTTCCGCAAATCCTGAAGCTGGCGGGTATGTTCGGTTTCTACGGACACCGGTGCCAGCCCAAGTTGGGGCCTTTCCTGTGGGAGGGCATCGATGGAACGCGTGTTATCAACTACATCACACCGACCTATAACGGCGACATGACCCCGGGCATCCGGGAACTCCCCGAAAAGTTCGACCCGCGGAACAAGAAGATGATCTGGGTCTACGGCGTGGGCGACCACGGCGGGGGCCCCACCCGGCGCGATATCACACGAGCCATCGCCTACAACGCCCTGCCGGGTTTTCCGGAGATCAAGTTCGGAACGGCGGCGAAGTTCTTTGAGTCGCTCAAAGGCGACAGCAAACGCTACCGCGTATATCGCGGCGAACTGCAGTACATCTTCGAGGGGTGTTATACCTCCATCTCGCGGATCAAGGAAGGCAACCGCCGGTGCGAGAACACGCTCTACAGCGCGGAAGTGCTGTCCAGCCTGATGGCGCTCCGGGGCTTCCGCTACCCGACAGCCCTGCTTCAAGAAGCGTGGAACACGCTCACATTCAACCAGTTCCACGACATCCTCTGCGGTTCGGCCGTGCACGAATCCAACCGCGAGTCGGTGGCCGCCTACGACGTGGCGTGGCAGAAGGCGCAGGAGGTCCGTCACAGCGCCCTGCGGCATCTGGCCGCCCAGATGCCGACCGACACGGGCAAAGGTCAGCCCGTCGTGGTCTTCAATCCGCGGCCGACATCACGAACGGACATCGTCGAAGCCGACCTCTTCGCTTACTCCACGGCACCCGGCCTCCGCATCGGTAGTTGGATACCGACTCCGTTCCCCGATCCGCAGACTCGAACTCCCGGGGCAGCGCCAATCGATATCGGCCAAGGTCCCTATGCGACCATCGTCATGAAGGATTCGCGTGGCAAGTCCGTGGACGCGCAGGTCGTCGACGGCAAGGTGTTCCCGAACGGCTACCGGATGAAGGTCCGTTTTCTGGCCCGGAACGTGCCCGCGTGCGGGCAACAGGTCTTCTACGCGGATACCGAGCGGACCGAAATGAATCCGGACCGTTCCGTCGTAGTCAAAGGGACCACCGTGGAGACGCCCTTCCTGCGCGTCGAGGTCAACCGGAGAACCGGCCACCTCACCCGAGTCTACGACAAACGGCGCGACAAGGATGTGTTCCCAAAGGGCGCTGCCGCCAATGCACTCAAGATCTACATGGAGAAGCCGCACGGCATGTCGGCGTGGGATATCGGGCCCATCAGTTCCGTCATCACCCTCGACAAACCAGAGCTCGTACGCGTCACCGAATACGGTCCCGTCCGCGCTTGTATCGAGGTCTGGCGCAAATGGAGCCGCTCGATCTTCGTTCAGCGCATCTACGTGTATCGCGACACCCCACGCGTGGAATTCGAGTTGGAGGCGCACTGGTTCGAACTGAGCACACCCACCAGCGACGCGCCCATGCTCCGCGTTTCCTTCCCGCTCAACGTTCGGAAAGGGCGCTTCTTCTGCGATACCCCGTTTGCGGCCGTCGAACGGCCGACCACCGGACGCGAAGTGCCCGCCCAGAAGTGGATCGACCTCTCGAACGCCCGCGAGGGTGGCGCCGCGCTGCTCAATGACAGCAAGTACGGCCATCGCTGCGAAGGCAACGTGATGGAGACAACGCTGCTGCGCGCCTCGGTCGATCCGGATCCGTATCCGGACCAGGGGCCCCACCTCATCCGGTACGCGTTGCTCCCGCATGCCGGCGACTGGAAGAAGGGCCGCGTGATGGCCGAGGGCCGGGCATTCAACACGCCGATGCTGGCGCTGGAAACACCGCCGGGCCAGAAGGGCACGCTCCGGGCGGAGGCGGCAACGATGGCGCTCCAGCCCGGCCATATGGAACTATCCGGCGTCAAGAAAGCAGAGGACGACACCTCTCTCGTCATTCGGTTCCACGAGGCGGAAGGACGATCGGCTCAAGCCGTCCTTGCGCTGCCCGGGCCCGTCCGCAAGGCCGAGCGGGTTGATCTCCTTGAACAGCCGCTAAAGGGCGCTGGACGGCCTCGCGTGGCCGACAACACCATCCGCCTGCGCGTGAAGGCGCACGAAATCGTGACCCTGAAGGTACGGATGTAGGCGGAGCGCGGCTTTGGTCGAGCCGCCTGACGTTGAGGAAACACCGGGCTTCTTCTTGCCCAACGTTCCGACTTCGTTTAGAGTGCGGTCAGGAGAATGGGATGAATCACCGATCGTTGCGTACGATACTGACAGTTTTCGCGGCGCTTGCCTCGCTATCAATCGCTCTCGCCGAGAATGAAAAAAAGGAGAAGAAGCCGCTTCTCTCGCCCTCTCATCAACGCATCGTCTTTCTGGGGGATTCCATTACGGACGGCAACACATACCCCACGCTCATCAAGCAGGCCTTGGCCGACGCCGGTTATGTCCCGCCTATCTGCATCAACGCGGGCATCGGCGGCGACACGGCGGCGGGAATGAGAGGGCGATTGGACACCACAGTCCTGCCGTACAAGCCGACATTGGTCACTGTCAGCGCGGGGGTCAACGACGCCGGCCGCGGCGTCACCAACGAGAACTACGAAGCGGACATGAAGGCCATCGCGGACAAGCTGAAGGCCGCCGGGGTTTCGGTCATCCTGCTGACTCCCAGCATCCTGGAGCCGCCGGACTCTCCGGCCTCAAGCAACATTCTCGCCTATTGCGCCATTCTACAGCGCCTGGCGGCAACCAACGGCCTGGTGATTGCGGATGTGAACAAACTGATGCAGGAGGCGCGCGCGGCGGGTCAACACCTGATTGAGGCGGACGGGATTCACCCAAACTACGAGGGCCAGAAGCTCCTGGCCCGAGCCGTGCTGGACGCCCTGGGCTACAAGGATGTGCCCCTGCCGGTGACGGCCAAAGTGCAGCTTTACCCCGGCGTCATCACGAGTTGGGCACTACGCGCGGCGGCGGACCAGAGTCCTCCTCTGGATGACCAGACCGCCCAGGATGTGAAGACCAACGACACGTGGAGTGCCTACACCCTGCCGGAAGCCGCACCCCAGGACGCGCCCTGGCTCGAAGTTGAGCGACAATGCGGCTTCGCCCTGTCGCTGGACAAGACCATCGGCAAGGGTAAGGCAAAGAACTTCATAGGCATTGCACACGTGGAGGAAAAGGCGCCGCGCACCGTTTACTTCAACACGGGCGCCGAACTGCAGACGGTCTGGCTCAACGGCAAGCGGATCTTCAAGTTCGCCGCCCCGCCGTGGCCGGGATTCCATGCCGGAGGGAACCGCATCCAGGCCGACTTGGTCAAGGGCGACAACGTGATCGTCATTGAGACCGGCTCGACGTTCTTCCTCAGCATCACCGAGAATCACGACTGGTAGAAGCCGCCGCCGGGTCAAGGCCCGGGACCTCATCCACGATCCTCCCGACGGGCCCCACCGGTATCCAGAACGCCTTCGAGTTCACATACTGCCGCGGCTGTGACAGAAACTCGCCGTCACGAGCTTTGATGGCTTCCTGCCAGCCCCGCAGGAACGCGATATCGCCGCGCCGGGCCAAGTAGGCCAGCGGGATCACTTTGTCAGGGTGACCGGGCCGCGGCTCGTGATCGAACAGGTACGGTTTTGGCAATTGAGCGATGTAGGCGTCGGTCAACCCCAGTGTGTCGATGATGCTCACCTCCGGACCGCTCAGGTAGCCGAGCGTACCCGGGTTCCGGGAATGGATTGTCAGTGGGCCGAATCGCTTCGCGTAAGCGCGCAGGTCATCGGCGAAGGTGAGGTCGAGGTACGGATTCACCACGCGGCCAGTACGGAGATAGGCGCGGAGATGGTACCCCGGATAGTGATTCCGCTCATTCCTGATTCCGTGATTCTCGACCAAATTGCCGTCCTGATGGAATTTGAGGACGAACAGCGCGATCAGGATGAGCGCTCCTGTCGCCAAGCGAGGCGATCTCAGCGCCAACGCGTGCACCCGCAGTCGCGGGAGCGCAAGGAGCAGGCCGAAGACCAGCGATGCGGTGAAGACCGGCAGGAGGAAACGCCCGCGCATGAAATCCCCGCCGATCCATACGATCCACAGCAAATACAGCACGATGCCTGCGGCACAGGCGTAGTGCCGTTTGGCCTGCGAAAAACGGAAGCCAAAATACAGGAGCAGCGCGCCGCCCGCGGCGGCAACGGGATCATACAAGGCCCAGTCGCCCACGTAAGCCAATCCCTGCCCAACAGCATACGTCCAATTTGGGAAGATACCCAGCTTGGCATAGGCGGTATTGGGGACGGGAGTGCCGTAATACAGCCAGGAAAAGGCCAGCCAACCGACCAGTGGCAGGGCACCCGCGGCCATGGCCGCAACTGTCCTGATCGATCCCACGCTGGCCAGCAGCGCGAGGGAAATGGGAAGCGCCAGCAGGGCAAGATCGGGCCGGCTCAGGCAGAGCAGGCCCAGCAACAGTGTCAAGCGGAACGGCCGCTCCACGTCGTGCTGACAGAACTCGATGATTACCGCGGCGATCAACAGATGCGACAGCGAGTTCTCCAGGCCGCCGGTCTGGAACGACAACCAGGGGACGCTGGAGGCGCACAGGAGCGCGAAGATCGCCGTCCCCAGCGTGGCTTGGGTGCGAGTGGCGCCGGGAGTACGAAACAAGGCCGTGCCAACCAGGAAGATCGTGGCAAACGTCAGGACGAGTCCCAGGACGGCGGAGACGATGATGGGATCGCGATAGATCCAACTGGTCCCCGTAAGGAGAAGGAACCAGAGTGGATGCGTGTAGCCATGAACGTGCTCGCCGACATTGAATACCGGTCCATACCCCTGCAGCGTATTGGAGACATACCGGAACGTGATAAACGCGTCCTCGGTGACCCAGGCATGCCCGAGCACCGCCAGAGTTCCCAGCAGGGCGAATCCCGCCGCCACGCAGCGATTCCCTATGTTGCGAATGTCCATACGTCAGGTCCAACCGTCGACGGGCCGAGCCGGCGTCTTGAGTATCATCTCATAGACCGCCAGGTCGAGCCATCGTCCGAACTTGAACCCCGCCTGCTCAATGCTTCCCGCATGTGCGAAGCCCAGCTTTTCGTGCATCGCGATGCTGGCCGCGTTCTCCGCGTCGATGCCGCCGATCATCACGTGATACTGCTGCTCGGCGGCGGCGACGATAAGCCGATGCATCAGTTCAAGACCAACTCCTTTCCCCCGATGGTCCTTGTGTACATACACCGAGTGCTCAACGGAGTGCTTATAGGCGGGCCAGGCTCGGAATGTGCCGTAGGTGGCAAAACCCAGGAGCTGTCCCGTCCCGTCCGCCGCGCCAATAACCGGGAAGCGCCCAGCCTCCTTGGCCTTGAACCAACCCGCCATGCTCTCGGGTGTCCTGGGTTTGTAGTCGTACAGCGCCGTCGAGTTCGCGATGGCCTCGTTGAGGATATCGAGGATCGCCCCGCCGTGCGCTTCATAGGTGCATGGAACGAATTGCATAGAATATCTCTGACGCCAAGCTTCAATACTGAAAACTTGGCGCGTTAGTGACAACATTCTCCGGTGCTTTGTCGGGCTCCCCTTTTTTGTTCATAAAGTACTGAGTGAGGTCATAGGGGAACAGCAAGGTGTCAAGTACTGGAGTTAGAACCAAATCCGCTAGAATGAAGGGTACAAAAGGAATAAGACAAATGGGATCTATGAGAGACATCGACGACTCATGAGGGCCATATAACCGAACACCAGGATATACTGTTCCGGGTATGTGATCATCTTGCGTTCGAGCCATAAGCGAAGCACAACCGGCCGTGCTAAGAATCATCGATGTAAGCAACAAGCCTGTTATCACGTATTTCATCTCAAAAAGATCCAATCGTCGACGTTCAGCCTGAGCCGGGCCTCCCGGCGATAGGCCGGGACACCCGGCTCGGTGTCGTCCTTTTCCTCGGCCCGAAAACAGCCAACGAGAAGTACGCGACGTCGGCGAAGGGTGCGCCGACGATGAATCCTCCGGTTGCTCCTCGCGCTCCGAGTCGAGCCCGAAGTTGGCCTGGATTAGCGAAGCGCTCAGGATGTTGTCGGATTGCAGTCTCTGCTTTTCCGGTGGCGTTGATCCAGCCGTACGCCATTGGCACAGCTAGAAGCATCAGGGCGACCAACAATCTCTTTTCTTTGGTCATCACTTCAATCTCTCAGCGAACACAAGCACTCCCGGCACACATGTCCGGAAATTCTGGCGCGAGTGTACCAGATGCTGCAAAGAGGAGGAAGGAGAGGTTGGAGGGGCATCTAGCGCTGGTTCTGGCGGCGAACCCAGGCCCCCAATCCCATGGCGCGGGTTTGGCCATGGAACTCGAAAGTCGTTTGTTCGTAAGGTGGAGCCATTTCGCCGCTCGCCCGAGGCAATAACGACGACCAGCGAGCCGCCATGGCCCGAATTGCCCTGTAAATGCTTGGTATTATGTCTGATTTCACCGTAGTGGAACGCTAGTTCATATACGGGTTAAATGTCAACAGAAAAAGGGAAGAAAGAGAAAAAAGGCTGAGAAAGGTCCGCCCCTCGTCTTGCCTTTCGTCAGACCGCATGCGCCATGCTCTATGCGCTTTTGTCCGGACTTGGCGCGGCGAAAGCCTTTGTCAGCACGGCATCCGACGGCGGGGCGCTCATCAGGCTCACCACCGGCACCACGACAAACGGAGCGAGAATGGCCACCGTGGCCGCAATCGGCGAGTTCTTGGCGCCCAGGGTGTAGAACAGGATGACGTCCGCGGCGACACCCGTCAGCATGCCCGCATAGACCCCCGCCTTGGTCGCCCGCTTCCAATAGAGCCCGTAGACGAACGGCGCCATGAAGGCACCCGCCACCGCACCCCAGGAAAGCGACATCAGGGTGACGATGAACGCGATGTTGTACTTCGCGATGATGAAAGAGACCACGATGAACACCGCGCTCAGGATCCGCATCAGGGCCAACGACCCTTTCTTGGAGACGTTCGGGTTGATGTGTCCCTTGTACAGGTCAATGGCCACGGATGACGAGGAGACAAGGACGAGAGACGACAGCGTGGACATCGACGCCGAAAGGACCAGCAGCAGGATGATCGCCATCAGCCATTCCGGAAGATTCGCCTTCAGGAGTTCGGGGATCATCTGATCGAAAAGCGGCTTGCCGGCTGGATCCAGCGGAGGGTTGGCCAGGAAAGCGTGGCCCATGGCCCCGTTGAAATAGGCGGCAAAGCTGATGATGATGGCGAAGATCGTCGTCACCCAGGCCGCGCGGACGATCATCTTCTCGTCCTTGATCGCGTAGAACTTCTGAACCATCTGGGGCATGCCCCACACGCCAAACGAAGTCATGAACACCAGGCAACCCAGCAGCAGCATGCCCGGCTGCTTGGCGAGCGGTACATGCACGGGATACTGCGTTGCCACCGTGTGAATAACCTGCGTCAGGCCCCCACCCTTCGTCGTCATGATGCCCACCATGATCATGGATCCGAAAAGCATGATAATCCCCTGGATGAAATCCGTGAGCGTAATGGCAAAATAGCCGCCCAGGATCAGGTAGATGCCCGTGATCGCCGTCATGATCAGAAGCGCCACGTCGTAGGAGATGTCGAAGTTCACCTTGAACAGGTAGGCGAGACCGGTGAACACGGAAGCGGAGTACGGAATCAGGAATACGAAGATGATACCGGCCGCCAGAATCTTCATGTATTTGGCTTCAAAGCGCTCGCAGAAGAACTCGGGCATCGTCATGGCGTCCAGGTTCTGGCTCATGCGCCGCGTCCGACGGCCCAGGACCCGCCATGCCAGCAGCGTACCGATCAGCGAATTGCCGGCGGCAATCCATAGGCAGTTCAGCCCATAGCCCCACCCCAGCTTTCCCGCGAATCCAATGAACAGAACAGCCGAGAAGTAGGTGGTTCCGTAGGCAAAGGCGGAAATCCAGGGGCCAATGGTCCGCCCACCCAGGAAGAAGTCGCCCAACGTCTGGGTCTTCCGCATGCCCCAGATGCCGATCAGAACCATCACCACCAGGAAGACAATCACCATTCCAGCCGTCAGCATCCCCGCCTACTTATCGTTAACCTTTTGACGAATCGCGGACATTACCCAAAATCGGTTCAAAGGCAAGTTGGAATACAGGCACTCCGCCACCTGGCAAAGACCGATTCATTTGCCCATTGGAATCCACGCGTTTTGTTGGCAGCATCCCCACTCAGCACTTACTTGGAGGGACGAGTATGACAAACGCCACGGCACGGGTACCGACGGAGTTCACATTCAAGGCGGCACAACGCTACGCCGACATCTTCAATGAAATCGAGGTGGACGTGGTCTTCAAAGGGCCGGACGGCATCTCGCTCACCGTGCCGGCTTTCTGGGCCGGGCGGGACCTCTTCATCGTCCGCTTCGGCGCGCCCAAGGCGGGCCGGTACTCCTATCGAACGGTCTGTACGAATCCCCAGGACGCCGGTCTGCACGATCAAAAGGGCGAATTCAAGGTGGCGCCCTACAAAGGCAAGAACCCCCTCTACCGTCATGGCCGCCTCCGCGTTGCCGCGTCGCGTCGTACACTGGAACACGAGGACGGCACCCCGTTCTTCTGGCTGGGCGATACATGGTGGATGAGCCTCTGCAAACGCTTCACCTGGCCGCGCGATTTCCATGCCTTGGATGCCGACCGCGTCAGCAAAGGCTTCAATGTAATCCAGATCATTGCGGGTCTCTATCCGGACATGCCCGCCTTCGATAAGCGCGGGGCCAACGAAGCGGGATTCCCTTGGGATAAGAACTACACCCGGATCAATCCCGCCTATTTCGACAAGGCCGACGTCCGGATTGCCTACCTGGTCCAGAGCGGCCTGCTGCCCTGTATCGTCGCCTGCTGGGGTTACTTTGCCCCCTGGATGGGCGCGGAGAAGCTGAAGAAGCACTGGCGCAACCTGGTGGCCCGCTACGGCGCCTACCCGGTGGCCTGGTGCCTCGCGGGCGAAGCCGCCATGCCCTACTACCTGTCGACCAAGAAGGACCAGGAAGTGGCGCTCCAGAAGAAGATATGGACTGAGCTTGCGCGCTACGTGCGCGCCATCGACGGCTACCATAATCCAATCACGATTCACCCCACCGACAAGGGACGCAATCAGGTGGACGATCCATCGGTGCTCGACTTCGACATGATGCAGACGGGACACGGCGATCGCCAGACCCTGCCCAACCATGTGAGCAGCGTGGTGGAATCCTACGCCCGCGAACCGCGCATGCCGATGTTCGTGGCCGAGACCTGCTACGAGGGATTCGGCGACGGCTCTCACGAGGAAGTCCAGCACCTCATGTTCTGGAGTTCCGTCCTGAGCGGCGCCTGCGGGCATACCTACGGCGCCAACGGCATCTGGCAGGTCAACACGAAGAAGAAGCCCTACGGCCCATCGCCGCATGGCCTAGCTTGGGGCAACCGACCGTGGGACGAGGCCGCCCAGTTGCCCGGCTCGCGCCATCTCGGGATCAGTAAGCGCCTCCTCGAACGCTATCCCTGGTGGAACCTCGAACCCCACCCGGAATGGATCGAACCGCATTGGAGTAAGGACAACTACGGCGCCCCCTATGCCGCGGGAATCCCTGGCCGCCTGATGATCGCCTACTTTCCCAGTTTCCCCTGGTGCCCGGTAAAGGTGAAAGGTCTCGAACCAAGCGCCTCGTATCGCGCCTTCCTGTTCGACCCCGCCACCGGCGACCGATACCCCAAGACGGTTCACGTAAACGACGCCGGCGAATGGGAAGTGCAACCCATGCCGGGCCATCCTCTCCACCTGACATTCCCACTCTTCCAGGACTGGGTCTTGGTGGTGGAGAAAAGGTAGCGGAAACGATCAGCGGGCCGGCGGAGTCTCCACCAACACGGCCGGAACCCACCGTCGGACGGAGTTGACGAGAAAGAGGCGGGAGGCACGGCGCACGTCGTCCGCCGAGATCACCGCCTCTTCCACCACGCGGGTCTCCAGCAGGTGTTCACGAAAGACGCCCGCGAGGAGCCCGCACTTCACCGACGGCGTCAGGCGTTTGCCGCCAATCTCCACCACGACGTTGGCGATCGTGGACTCCGTGATCTCGCCGCGTTCATTGAAGAGAATCACATCATCGCAATCAGGTCTTGCGGCCCGGGGCTCTTCATAGACCCGGCGGTTCGTCGTCTTGTGGTACAGAAAACGATTCCCTGAATCCACGGGAGCGTGCGCCAGCGCCACCCGAAATGCCTTTATTCCTGCACCTCTGTCGAGTTCGCTTGTTTCAAGTCGAATGGCTCCGTTCTGACTGATCAGCAGGCGGATTCGCTGATCCGTTTTGCCAAACGTTGCCGTCAACTCACACAGACGCTTCTCTACCTCATCCGCCGACAGACGGAACCCGAAATACTCCACGGATCTCCGGATTCTCGTCAGATGCTTGTCCTTGAGGAAGTAGCCTTCATCCGGGGTCCACAGCAGCGTTTCGATCAGTTCGAACTCCGGAGCGCGGCTCGTAAGCACTTTGGCCTTCGTGAGGCACTCCTGATATTCCATCGCGCCCACCGAATCCCACACCACTCCCCCCCCGACTCCGTATTCCGCCGCTCCGGCTTGTTTGTCGATCACCACGGTGCGAATGGCCACGTTGAAGTCCATGTGCCGCTCCGGCGCAAGGCAGCCGATCGCGCCCGTGTAGATTCCGCGAGGCTCCGGCTCGAGCTCCCGGATAATCTCCATGGTGCGGACCTTCGGGGCCCCGGTAATGGACGCGCAGGGAAACAACGCCCTGATGATCTCCGCAAAGGGCGCCCGGGTCCGCGCTTCGACGGTGGACGTCATTTGCCATAGCGTCGGATACCGCTCCACGTCGAACGTGCGCATCACCTGAACGGAGCCCGTCTCGGCGATACGCCCCAGGTCGTTCCGGACCATGTCCACAATCATGATGTTCTCGGCCCGGTTCTTCTCTGATTCCTGCAGCGCCTTCGCATTGGTCTCATCATCATCGCTGGTCAGCCCCCGCGGCGCGGTTCCTTTCATCGGACGTGAAACGATCCGGTCGCCATCCAGCCGGAAGAACAGCTCGGGCGAGGCCGAGCAGATGGAATGGGTGTCGGTGCTGACAAAGGCGCAATGCGACGCTTGTTGTGCCGTGACAAGGGCATGAAACAAGGCGTAGGACGACCCTTCGACCGCGCTGTGCAGCCGGATCGTATAATTGACCTGGTAGGTGTCGCCAGCCGCGATATATCGCCGGATCCGGTCGATGGCAGCATTGTACTCGTCTCTCGAAACGGCGGGCCGCCAGGCATTCACCCGGCACTCCCTTTCGGGGCGAGGCAGCCCCTTTAGGACCTCAGTGCGAGCGTACAGTCCGAACCAGACGAGCGGAAGCGCGCTTTCGGAACGCGTTTTGAACGCTTTGTCCAGGGCCAGCGACGCCTCGTAGGTAATGAATCCCGCGGCGAATAAGCCTTCCCCTTCGACGCGCTTCTCAATGGTTGTCAGCGCCGGCAGAACCTCCTCCGCGCGCCGCGCGGTCACGATCCGGACCGGATTCGCAAATCGCCGCCAGCCGCCGTCGGCGGCCTGCAGGATCACTGAGTTGTTGCTGTCCATCAGCGGGGAATGCTAGGTTGTTCAAACCTGCAACGCAAGGACGCAACGGCATGCCACAACCGACAGACAAATTGGAGTTTCCCTGGCTTGGCGAACTGAACCCGGACCAACGCAAGGCCGTGACACACGGCAATGGTCCGCTCCTGATCGTCGCGGGCGCCGGTTCGGGGAAGACGCGGACGTTGGCCTACCGGGTGGCGTATCTCATCGCCAAAGGTGTGGCGCCGGAGAAGATTCTCCTCCTGACCTTCACGCGCCGGGCGGCCGAAGAGATGCTCAAGCGCGCCTCCTCCATCGTCCAACGGGGGCCCGCGGTGAGCGGCAAGGTCTGGGGCGGCACATTTCACGCCATCGCCAACCGGCTGCTCCGCGTCTACGCCAAGGCGGCCGGGCTCGACGACTCCTTCACGGTCATGGATGAAGCCGACGCCGAGGACATGATCAACGTCATCCGCCACGATCTCGGCCTGCACAGCAAGGAGAAGCGATTTCCCCGCAAGGGCACCTGCCGCGACATCTACTCGCGGCGTGTCAATAGCGCCGACACCCTGGACGACGTCCTGAAGCGCCACTTCCCGTGGTGTGCCATGTGGCAGAAGGAGCTCAAGGAGCTGTTTCAGCAATACGTCGAACGTAAACAGAAGCGGAACGTCCTGGACTACGACGATCTCCTGCTCTACTGGTCCCACTTGATCGCCGACGACCGGATGGCGGAAATGATCGGCGGCCGGTTCGAGCACGTCCTCGTAGACGAGTACCAGGACACGAACCGGATCCAGGCCGATATTCTCCTCGGCATGCGCAAGCACAACCCGAACCTCACCGTCGTGGGCGACGACGCGCAGAGCATCTACAGCTTCCGCGCCGCCACCGTGCGCAACATGCTGGACTTCCCAAAGCAGTTCCCCGGAACCACGGTCGTCACGCTCGAACAGAACTACCGATCGGTGATGCCCATTCTCACCACGACCAACCTGGTCATCGCCCAGGCCAAGGAACGCTTCACCAAGGACCTGTGGTCGGCCCGCCAGCAGGGCCAGCGGCCCACGCTCGTGACGTGCAAGGATGAAGCCCAGCAGGATGAGTACATCATCAACACAGTCTTGGAGCACTATGAGCAGGGCATCCCACTCAAGGAACAGGCCGTGCTGTTCCGCGCCGCCCACCTGTCGGATTCGCTCGAAGTGGAGCTGACCCGCCGCAATATTCCTTTCCACAAGTACGGCGGCCTGCGCTTCCTGGAAGCCGCGCACGTGAAGGACCTGATTTCCTTCCTGCGCATCATGGAAAATCCGCGCGATGAAATCGCCTGGTTCCGCATCCTCCAGTTGATGGACGGCATCGGCCCCTCCACCGCCGCGCGCGCGATCCATCACATCCTCGATCACGGGAACGATCCCACCGCCCTGTGCACGTTTGACGGCCCTCCTGCGGCCATGGAACACTTGGCCGCTTTTGGGGCCATGGTGGGCGACATCATCGCTGGCGGGGCCGATCTGCACCCGGCGGCACAAGTCGAACGCATCCGCAAGTTCTACGATCCCCTGCTCCAGAAGTCCTACGAGAATCCGACGGTTCGGGCGCGCGACCTGGAGAACCTGGAGACCATCGCCGCGGGCTACACCTCACGGACGCGTTTCCTCACCGACTTGCAGCTCGACCCCCCGAACTCCACCGGCGACCTGGCGGGGCCCCCGAGCAAGGACGAGGACTGGCTGGTGCTCTCGACCATACATTCCGCCAAGGGGTGCGAATGGGACGTGGTATACCTGATCCATGCGGCGGACGGTTGGCTGCCTTCCGACATGGCCACCGGCCGCAAGGAGGAGATCGAGGAGGAGCTTCGGCTGACTTACGTGGCCATGACGCGGCCGCGGGACTTTCTGTATATCACCTGGCCCCTGCGTTACTACCACAAGAGGTACGCACTCGGGGACCGGCACAGCTACGCTCAGCTCTGCCGGTTCTTCACGGAAGACGTGCGGAACACGTTCGACACCGTGTCCCTCGGCCAATCGAGCGAGGATGACGCCGCATCATCCCTGGAAGGCCCGCGCGATATCGCCGCCAAGCTCCGCTCCATGTGGGACTGATGAAGACAGGCTGTTGCCTACTTCTTCTTGGCGTACTTCGCCTTCAGCTTGGCAGGGCGCTTGAGCAAATTGGTCACTTGGCGGGGGTTCAACTTGGCAACATCCTCAGGCTTCATTCCGAAGGCGATCAAGCGTTTGACCTGAACCTTCTGGCGGCGACGCCGTTCCCGATCGCCCTTGATCGGTCTGACTTGAGATATCTTGTTAAGTGTTCGTCCTGATCCCATGGTATTCCTCTCTTTACACAAACGTACGCCTTCCGGCGGCTATTTACTGACGGGCCGCACTGTATCGGCATTCGGCCTCCACGATCAAGCCCCTATTTCGCTAAAGCGAAGTCCAAACGCCGCTTGTCGAAATCCACGTTGGTCACGAAGACCTTCACCTTCCGGCCGAGCTTGTAGATCTCCTTGCCCGCTGTCAGCATGCCGCGGTTCCGGTCGAACCGCACGAACTGGTTCGAAACCGTCGACACATGGACCAATCCCTGTACC
>Ga0172375_10004520_pt1 | contig 20489 bp, 10 predicted proteins | sample LakKiv1m_FD_114537 | JGI IMG/M metagenome (GOLD analysis project Ga0172375, IMG submission 114537) | Freshwater microbial communities from Kabuno Bay, South-Kivu, Congo - kab_092012_11.1m | ecosystem: Environmental > Aquatic > Freshwater > Lake | place: Democratic Republic of the Congo...
AAAGAGACCAGCGAACCAACGAAAATTATAATCGTAGCAAAGATGTGTTTCATCCGGCGTTTCGGTTGTTCAAAAGTAAGCGCGGAAGAAAAATTTACCGTTTCTACTTTTTTATAAATTGAAGCAAAGGCTGCCGCCGCAAGTTCTTGAGAAAAGAAAGAGGTTTCTTTTTCTTTGAAAAGCTGCAACGAGTTGAGCAAGTCATCTTTTATAGAAGGGAAAAAACTTCCCACTATTTTGGCGGCTTTGCTGTGCTGGTTTTTCTTGTACGACACGTATTGCTTCGCCGCAGGCAAAACGATTAAAAAAACAAATGCCATTGTTGTTACAATTACAAAAGCAAAAAACAATGTGGTGCGAACGACAGCCGGGAACCGGAAAAACATTTCAGCCGCTATCAACAGAAAAAGAAAACCAACAACCAGCGATGCGGCAATCTCTGCCTTTGTTAGTGCGGTGATGAACAAGTTCTTTTGCGCAAACCGTTCTAATTTTTTTTCTATCGCCTGATACTGGGTTGAATCGAATTTCATCATTATTGACTTAATGCCCACGCAATAATATTTGTTCCAAACTCCAACGCTTCTTCTCTTGTTTTATCAGAATCGTGATGCACTTCTTGGTCAGCCCAGCCATCGCTTGGGTTTGATTCATACGTGTAATAAACGACAAGACGCCGCTCGATAAAAATTCCGAATCCTTGCGGGGCTTTGCCGTCATGTTCGTGCGTTTTGGGCGGACCGTTTGGAAAATCAAAAACGGAATGATACAACCCATACGAAAAGGGAAGTTCAACTAAATCATTTTGCGGAAAAACTTTTTTAATTTCACGGCGGAAAGCTGCGTCTAAGCCATAATCATCATCAACATAAAGGAACCCGCCGCTTTCAAGATATGTTCTCAAACGATTTACTTCTTGAGCGGAAAAAACAATATTGCCATGTCCCGTTAAAAATAAAAATGGATAAGAAAAAATCTCATCGCTGTTCAAGTCGGCAAAAAGATATTCCGGTTTTGTTTTAATTGAAGTATGCTCGGCAACAAACCGAAGTAAATTAACTTCGGCGGATTGATCGTTGTACCAATCGCCGCCGCCGTTATATTTAACTCGTGCAATACGAAAAGCATCGGTCTGTGCAAAACAAAATCCGCTAAAAGCTATGGTAATTAAAAGAAAATATGGTTTCATAAATTAAATTCTGGTTGGCAAAATAGAGATAGTTTTATAGAAAAGCTATAACCGGAAAAGAGGCTGAATTCTAAGCTCCAAAAGACAAAATTCAAATAACAAATAATTGTGTTATTTCAAATAAATCATTCCTCTTGTCTGTGAAGAATTTCCTGCTCGAAGTTTGTAATAATAAGTTCCGCTTGCAAGAGCATTTCCTGCCGCATCAAAATACACTTTGTGCAAACCGGCAGAAAGCTCTTGGTCAACAAGTGTTGTTACAAGCTGCCCAAGTGCATTATAAACTTGCAGCAGAACAGAACTCTGCTTTTCAATTTGAAACTGAATAGTTGTAGAGGGATTAAATGGATTTGGATAGTTTTGATAAAGTTGAAACTCGTTTGGCACAAACGTATCGGCAACACGAACCGGATTTCCGGTATAAATAATTCTGAACGCATCGGCAACAACTTGTCCGTTCGCGCTATCATTAACGCTAATTTTAACTTTGCCGGCGGTAAAAAGATTTATCGTTGAGAGATAATTCCATTCACCTCCGTCAATTTTCTGACTTTTTGTAACGGTAACTTCATTTCCGTTGCCCTCAAGTAAAAATTTTGTATCATAAGCATTTGCCGCATCCGCTTGCCACCAAGCATACACATCATATTTGCCGGGCTGCAACATATCGGTTTGAAAAACAGCGGGACCAGATTGGCTTGCCGAGCTTGTTGTAAAATAGTTCTCCCCAAAAAATTCCGTTCCGCTTGATGACGGATTCCAAAAGCTTGCGATATTTTTATTGTCGAGAATAATCCATTTGGGATGAGAGAGTTGCAGATATTCTGAAATCGAATACATAAATCGTTCCCCCAAATAACTCAAGTTTTCATTTGTAACTTCTTTTCCGGTAGAAAAAAAATCGTACGGAGTTTCATACGTAAGCGCCACAACTTTATCGCCCCAATTATTCCAGAGCCAGCCTTCGGGAAAAGTGGGCGAAAGGTTTGAATAACTATAATCGGACTGCGTGAAATAGGGATTGCCAGAAGTATTTAAATTTGAGAACAAATTTTCTAAATGGTAAAATGATTCAGAGGTTGACGAAGCTGAGTGAATCCAAAACGTACAAAAGGGAGAAGCCTGCGAATGAAGATTTTGAAAAATTGACAGAACTTTTTTGCTGTTTATTTCCGCCATTCTTTTTTTAAGAATTTTTACTTCGGCGGTTGTTGCGGCATCGCTTTTATTCCAATTTGATTCAACATCAATTCCATCATAATTGGTTCTTGATCTTCCGTAATAAACGCCATCCGGGTTGGTAAACGGAACGCAATGAAAAACTAACTGTTCGCGGTAAAATTGAATAACGTCATTATCCGCAAGAATGCTTTCCATAAATCCGTCAAACTGCCACGAGCTTGGCGTTTCGCTGGGATGCGTTCTTGCGTGAACCCAAACATGCCGCTTCAAAGAATCGGGAATCGCCGAGTCGGTTACCGTAATTTCATGCACCGGCAAATTGCGCAAAGTAAAACCAAGCGTATCAATTTTTACATAAGGAGAAGCGCTCCATTTTTTAAGTCTCTCCCGAAGAAACGTTAATGTGTATGGCGTGTAATAAGAAACGTACACCGTATCATGTTCGTACGTTTTTTGAAATGTGTTCGTTGCAGGGCTTTCGGAAGCAGTAAACCGCGTAAAGGTTTTATTGTCATACGAATAAACAGCCCGCTTTACATCTGAATTTGATACTTTAACGTTAATAAATTTATTTTGAACGCCTGACATCTTAAAATAAAACCACCTGCCGCCAATATCTTCATAAGTTGTAACCACATAATGCACGGAGTCGGTTGTGGTAACAGTTTTCAGATTCCCGCTTTCAAAGTTTGCATCAAATTTAACTTGGGATAAAATTGAACAATTTAAAACAAGCAGGAATGTTATTGTTTGAACGAAAAGATAAGAGAGGGAAAGGGATATGTTTTTCATTTAAGCTATTTATTTTTCTTTTAAAACTTCAAAAGAAAAATAACTATTTAACTTGAATGATTTAAGATTAAACGGAAGAAAAAATAGGACGCTGATTTGTTATGATTTTTTACGATCAGCGCGAATCATAACCGATCATAACAAATCTGCGTTCGAAGGTATTTAGTACTTCAATCCAAAACCGTAAGGGAATAAAGGACTATAATTTTTATCGCCAACATTGATTGGGATTTGCTCGTTTGTTTTAGGCCAGCTATGACCAAGTTTTCCTTTGAAATTATAATCGCCAAACAACACATCAGTTATTCCTGCGCCTTCGCTGCCAGGAAGCCAAGCAGCCACAAACGCGTTTGCATCTTTTACTTGCTGCTCGATAATAAGCGGTCTGCCGGAAAAAAGAACCACAACGTATGGCTTGCCGGATTTTTTCACCTGTTCAATTACCGCAAGGTCATCTTTCGACAAACTTAAATCGGCTTTATCGCCTTGAAATTCAGCGTAGGGTGTTTCGCCGACAACAACCAAGACTACATCGGCATCGTCAATTTTTGAACCGTCTTTTGAATAAGTAACAATAGTGTTCTTAGATACAATATTTTTTACCGCTTGCAAAACTGTAGTGCCGCCGGAAATAGTGTTGCCGGATTTTCCCTGCCACTCAATTGTCCAACCGCCGCATTGATTTCCAATATCGTCAGCGCTTGTTCCGGCGAGAGCAATGTGCTTTACACTTTTTGAGATAGGCAGTGTTTTGTTTTGATTTTTTAGAAGAACTAACGATTGGCGAACACATTCCCGCGCAATATCTCTATGTTTTTTAGAACCGAACGTTGACAATAAAGTTCTGTCTGTAAATGGATTATCAAAAATGTTCATTTCAAATTTTAAGCGAAGAATTCTTTTTACGGCATCATCTATGCGGCTTATCTGAACTTTGTTTTCGTTCACTAATTCTTTTAACAGCGTGATAAACTCAACATAATTATTTTCTTTTCCGGGAGGATTTGGAATCATAATCATATCAAGCCCGGCGTTAATTGATTTTTCAATATCGCTTTTATAATTTCCTTCCAGCTGATCAATTGCAGCCCAATCAGAAACTAAAACGCCTTTAAAATTTAATTCGCCTTTTAAAACATCGGAGAGTAAATATTTATTTCCGTGCATTTTAGCGCCGTTCCAGGAACTGTAAGAAACCATAATCGTTTTTGCGTCGGCTTTAATTGCGGCAACATATCCCGGAAGATGAAGTTTTCTTAAAGTTGTTTCGTCAACTTCGGTATTGCCTTGGTCTTTTCCGTTGGTAGTTCCGCCATCGCCAAGAAAATGTTTTGCGCATGCAAGAATTGAAGTTTTATCGGAAAGTTTTTTCCCTTGCAAACCTTTTACATGAGCAGTTCCTAAGGATTTTGCCAGTTCAGGGTCTTCGCCAAAACTTTCATACGTTCTTCCCCAATGTTCATTTCTTGCAACAGCAAGGCATGGCGCAAAAGCCCAATCCATTCCGGTTGCGGCAACTTCTTCCGCGGTAACGCGAGCCGCTTGCTCAATAAGTTTTGCGTTTCGTGTTGCGCCTAAACCAACATTGTGTGGAAAAATTACTGCGCCGGTAACATTATTATGTCCATGCACAGCATCAACGCCGTAAATCATAGGGATTTTTAATCTTGATTTGAGTGCGTGCGATTGAAGCATGTCATAATAATCTGCCCAGCCCTTTGCAGAAATATCATCAATCTCTGAACCTCCGCCGCAAAGAATTGAACCGAGCGAATATTTTTCAATATCGTCATAATGTCCTTTTAAAGCGTCAATATCAACTTGGGTCATCTGTCCGATTTTTTCATCAAGCGTCATCTGAGATAAAAGTTCGTCCACTTTTTTATCAAGCGAAGGTGAGCGTTTTGATTCTTTTTTAATCGGGTCAGAATAAAAAGCTGAGAAAAGAAGAACCGAAAAGAAAAGAAAGATTGAAAGAATTGTTATGTTTTTCATTTTTTACTCCATTTCAATAATTTTTTTTTTGATATTCATTATCTGCGCTCTCTCAACTGCCTAGAGAAAGCGCCGACCTCGTTTTTTTTACATCACATCCCAATGGTCAACAGAAACTTCTTTTACTGCGGCTTGCCCAAGTTCGTTCCAGATTAAAGCGGCAGCGCCAAGTACGGCGGTATTTCCGTTGTGCAAAGCAGATGGAAGCAGCTTCACTTTATTTTTGAAAATGTTCAGCATATTTTCTTCCATTGCTTTTTGCGTTGGGTTAAAAAGCATCTCGCCGGCAGATGCAAGTCCGCCAAAAAGAATAATTGCTTCCGGACTTGTGAAAGCAACGACATTAGCCAAAGCTTTACCCAAAATTTCTCCAGTATAAGCAAAAGCGGCAATGGCAACGTTATCTCCGCCAATAGCGGATTCATAAATCATTTTGGAGGTAACCTCTTCAAAAGGAATACTGCGGAACTTGCTGGCATCATTTGAGTTGCATAAAAGTTCAAAAACTGTTCTTCTAATTCCGGTAGCCGAAGCGTAAGCCTCAAGGCAGCCTTTTCTGCCGCAGCCGCACAATCTTCCGTTTTCAACAACAACGATATGCCCAATTTCGCCGGCAAAGCCGTCGTGTCCATAAATCAAATTACCGTTAGCAACAACACCGCTTCCGAGACCGGTGCCAAGCGTAATAACAACAAAATCTTTCATCCCTTTTGCGGCGCCAAATTTCATTTCGCCAAGCGCAGCGGCGTTTGCATCGTTTGTTATCGCCGAAGGTATGTCATAATATTTTTTTACTATTTGAAGAACATCAACAGTTTTCCAATTTAAATTTGGCGGAAGCTCAACCATTCCGGTATAATAATTTGCGTTCGGCGCTCCAATTCCAATTCCGACCAAATAATAATTTTTTGCAATAGTTTGATAGAGAGCATCTACTTTGGGGAATAATCTTTCGAATAAATTTTCTGCGGATTCCGATGCGTTCGTGGGAATAGAAGACTCGGCAACGCATTTTCCGTCTTTATCAACAAATCCGAAAACAGTATTTGTTCCGCCAATATCAATACCAAGGGCTACACTAAGTTTAGACATACTTCCTATACTTTTGTTTATTAATTTTCTTTATGGTGTCAACAGACAGTTGTCAGAAGTCAGTAGCAAAAAGCATTCTGACTTCTGACTTCTCCTATTCAATTACTTTGCGTAAGAAGGAATGTGACCTTTAAACCCGTAATACGCGATAAATGCATAGCATATAACCGGAAGAATAAAAGCATGATGAATGCCGATAGAATCGGCAATTGCGCCTTGAAGAACAGGTATGATTGCTCCGCCAACAATTGCCATACATAAAATTCCGCTTCCTTGACCGGTATGTTTTCCTAATCCATCAATGGCAAGTGTAAAAATAGTAGGAAACATAATTGAGTTGAACAATCCGATAATTAAAATTGACCACATCGCAACTTGTCCATAAGTAAGCATTGTAACAACTACTAATGTTGCGGCAACAAAAGCGTTTACGCCGAGAACGGTTCCCGGTTTTACAATTCTTTGCACATACGAACCAAGAAACCTTCCAATCATTGCGCCGCCCCAATAGAACGAAACAAATTTTCCGGCTTCCGCTTCTGCAAGCCCGGCGATGTAAGGCTGACCTAAATAATTTACAAGAAAACTTCCGATAGAAACTTCGGCGCCGACGTAAACAAAAATTCCGATTGCGCCGAAAACTAAATGCTTGTAACCCCATGCGTTTTTATGCTTTTCGTCATAACTTGTTCCTTTCCCGTCTGAAGATGAAACACTTGCCGCTTCAATTTTAGGAAGTTTTATAAATGCAAAAATTGCGGCTATAATAAAGAGAACCGCGGCTAACCCGATATAAGGATTTTGTACGGCGGCAGCTTCGGCAGCTTTGTAGGCTTCAATATCCGCAGGCAGCATATTTTTCATTTCATCGGCGGTTTTAACAACAACTGAAAGAATTAATAAAGAACCAAAATAGGGCGCTATTGTTGTTCCAAGAGAATTAAATGCTTGCGTTAGGTTTAATCTTGAAGAAGCTGTTTCAGATTTTCCTAAAATTGCAACGTAAGGATTTGCCGCTACTTGAAGAATTGTTATCCCGGCGGCAAGCACAAATAAAGCCGCAAGAAATAAAGGATATGACCGAACTCCTGCGGCAGGATAAAACATCAAGGTTCCTATTCCGGCAGTGGTTAAACCAAGAACAATTCCTCTCTGGTAGCCTATCTTTTCAATAATTTTTCCCGATGGAATTGAAACAATAAAATAAGCAAAGAAAAAGCAGAATTGAATCAACATGACCTGCGTATAGTTAAGGTCAAAAACTGATTTTAGATGAGGAATCAAAATATCATTTAAGCAGGTTAAAAATCCCCACATAAAAAAGAGTGAAGTTAAAGTTGTTAATGCAAACGTATAATTCTGCCCGTTGCCAGAGCTTTTAACGTTTGTGTTTACCGGAGCCGATACCGCCATGATGTTCTCCTCGTTTATTGATTGTGTGGTTAATTATATTATTTTTTGAATTAGCATATTACAAAGCAAAGGGGATTTATCACAAACTATATGCCTAAAGAAATCTTCTTTTTTATTCCGGTTTAAGCATATTCTAAAAACCATTGCCGCTTTTACTTATTAATTTGATAAAGTAAATTTATCAAATTAATAAACAACCCGAACGATTAAAGAGCGAGTGCAAATCCGTCTCACCTTGCATCACGTTTATTTTTGCCAAAATTTTTTCCGGCTACCACGTTCTCTTTTTTCGGAACAAGAAAAAAACAACAACAATAAGCACAAAACCCGCTAAGAAAAATATCCAGTACGGAGTTTCTTTCAATTTGAATGGTCTGAAAGAGACAGAAATCGTTTTCCCTTTTCCAATTTCCGCAAGTGAATATTTCCAAATATATTTTCTTTTATCAACTTGGGTTGCATTATGCGTAATAATTTCGCCGGGGAATGTGTAAATGTATGTTACTTGAAAGGTGGAATCATTTGAACCGAACCCTGTGGCAATCGGAGGAATGAATTGCGAAAAGACCTTCTGTCCGGCAGCTCCATCCTGCATTGAAAAGTGATATTCTTCAAACGGTTTTACCTTGTTTAGGGAATCAATGTGGGTGAAGGAAAACTCTACGTAAGCGTGCGCTGTGCTGTCGGTAGTATCGTTTGAAACGGTAATGTTTTCTATTTTAATATTCGGCGAAGAAAAATCGGAACGAAGTGAATCGGCATTAAAAATACTCAGCGGGCTATAAACAACTTTTCCATCGGCGGTATCGGCTTTTACCCAATAATGGACTTTCATATCACCAGAACCATCGGGGCTAAAGCTAACTTCCTGCTCGTAGTTTAAGCAACCGGAAAAGCTAATTAATAAAAACGCCGCAAATAAAAACTTGCCAAAGTGAAGTCGTGAATCGGTCTTTTGTTTCATTAAAGAATCCTAAATGATTTTCGTACATCAAAATTAGAAAATTTTTTGGTTTTTCATTAGATTTAAATACAGTTATTTTTATTATAGGTTTAGAAGATGCCCACATACGATTATAAATGTTTAGAATGCAATCACACTTTTGAAACATTCCAATCAATAAAAGACAGCCATTTAACCGAATGCCCTCAATGCGGCGGGAAAATTAAACGGCTTATCGGAACAGGGACAACGCCAATTTTCAAGGGAACAGGATTTTATCAAACCGATTATAAGAACAATTCATCGTCTAAAAAAGAAACCCCGCGGTCCGCAAAAAATTCCTAATTCCTAACATGGTAAACCAAAACACAAGGTTTATACTGTGAGACACGCCACGGCGTGTCTTTACGATTAATTCTCAATTTCTAATTCTTCAAAAGTAGTCGGTTTTGAAATTATCTTTTTGTTCTTGTCGAGCAGAAACATTGTCGGTGTGGCGTACACCGAAAATTCATTTGCGATATTGCCGTCCCAGCCCTTCAAATCGCAAACATTGATAAATTTAAACTTATGCGTTTCAAGAAAGTTCTTCCATTCTTCTCTGTTTGTATCAAGAGAAATTGCAACAACTTCAAAATCTTTTTTTGTTTTTCTGAGTTCATCAATCTGCGGCAGTATGGTTTTGCAGTGAGGACACCAGCTTGCGTAAAAAACAACCAAAACTTTTTCTTTCGCAATTTTGTACAGCTCGATTTGTTTGCCGGAAATGTCTGCCGCTATAAAATTTGGAGCTGCTGCGCCAATCGGCAGTTTTTTATTTTGCTCAATTCTTCGCTGAATTGTATTTCCCAACTTCTCATCCAAACAAAGATCATCTTTAATAACATAATTATCTACCAGGTAATCTAAGACTTTCTCAAACCCGAACTTCTTAAAACCGTCTAACAAATACTCAACGATATGTTGATAGACAATCGTGTTTACTTTTGCGCGGCTTATTACAGAGTCAATTGCTTTCATAAATTCTTTTTCAAGAAGCTCTTTCGGCAGTTGAGGGTTACGATAATAAGTTAAATACTCAATAGTTTTGCTGGTAAAAACATCTGAGAAAATCAACTCGGAATCATCAAAGTTAATAATATCAAGCGCGTGTGCTTTCAGAAATGTTATTTGCTGTTCTGGGGTTTGATTGAAATCAAGCGAAGGTAAACTTGCCGAACGAATGTATCTTGCAATAAATGAGTTTGCTTCTTTTTGCGATGTTACTTTTACAAATTCAAAATATTCTCTTTGCAATTCGCTCATCTTTGTTTGCACTGATTGATAAAAGTTATCTTCTTTGGGGTAACGGAGAAGCAGCAGTTGTAATAAGTCGGTTTTGGTTTTAAATGCTTTGTTAAGTTTTACAAAAGCATAAAAAAGACGGTTACTTTCTGAAGAGATAACTTCAATGCTGTCTAAAATTGCTGAAGCACTTGTTTCTAATTGAACATCTTTCCCGTCATACAGAAAATCAATATTGCGGTTGTTGGGAAAAGTGAGCCGGTAAAATCCTTGATGATATTTTTTCTTATCAAAAGAAAAGTGGAAAACATCTTTTTCTTTTGCTGATAGAGAATCAATTTCTACAACTTTCTCTCCCTGAAGCGATTGAAGTTTTGCAGAAGTTGAGCCAATATCTGTAATGGTAACTTCGAACGACTGTGCGTTGATGAACGTAGCCGCGAACATAAAAACTATGAATAAATAAAACTGTCTCATCTTTTTTCTTTAATTAATTTTTAACTCAACTTACGCAAAACAAGAAAATGGCGTTAGCCAATTTAAACTTAAAAAGTGTTTTCACTTCCGGATAAAACCCATATAACATCTACTATCGAGAAATACCATTTCTCTTCATCACCGTTCCACGCTGAACGGATTTGTTTTGAATCAAATAACTTTATGCTGGTTTCTTTATTCGTAGTTTGTTCCTTTGTTAAAACCGCGTAAAAATAAATGGATTGCCCGTATGAAAAAACTTCGTTAAAACAGGATGATGATTTTTTTCGTTCAACGTTGCGGTTTACGGCTACACAACAATAGAAAAAATTAATTCTTAATACAACGAACGCTATTACCGAACCTCTTCCCGTTGTTAACCAAGTGGCTACCGCTGCCAAAACCGTATAGATACAAAAAGTACGAATCAATAGCACCACCCGCCGTAGAACTCCAAAAGAAAGCGTATTCCCCTAAACCATAGAATTCACTAGGGAAGCCACTACTGTTGTTGCCACCGCCAGCTAACAAGGCAGAGAAGCCGCTTGAGTCTGTGCCAGCTCCACTTCCCATTCCTTCCCCAATTGCTTTAAGTGAGTTACTATTATTATGTACTGCTGCCGCTAATGTACCAAATTCTGCTTTCGATGGTATATGCCATCCTTCGGGACAAATTCCTTTTGCACCATTTGCAGTGTCATAAGCCATTGCTTCATCCCATCGATAAAGTCCACCGTATTTACTGCAATTTGCGGTGTCGTTCCGATAACAATATTTTTCAATTGTTCCGTTGTCGCTTGGGTTTTGCATACTATCAATCATAACACCCACATCCAAGTTTTCTTTCAGCCAAGTTTGATTACCAATTTTTACCGTGTGATAAACTTTCCCCGCATAAGTTACGGTTGCAGCTTCTTCGGTTGGAGATGTTGGATTGCTATCTTTTTTACAAGATGTAAATGCAAGAAGAGAAACAAGAATCAAATAAACCACCCTTTTCATGTACCGCCTTTATTTTACCATTAAATATTTTTTGATTAAACTTATTCAACAAACTTTACTTTGCGTTCTTTGCGACTTTGCGTGCGAACTGTTTCCCGCAAAGACGCAAAGCCACAAAATTTGAATTAAAAATCTCCACCAAGCGAGAAATACCAAATCGGCGTAGAAAAATTCTGCCCATTATAAGCCCAAGCGCAATCAATACGAAGCAAAAAGTAGAGGAAATAAAACCTTGTACCAAGACCGGTTCCCATCAGTAAATCTTTGCTAATGGTATTGTTGTTTTCATCTTTTGTAAAAAGTTGAAGCCCGTGCGAATTGCTCCAAGCTGAACCGGCATCAAAAAATGCCGCGCCTAAAATATTTCTGAACATAATTGGAAGCGCTCCGGTGAGCAGATACCGGATAAATGGAAAGCGGAATTCTGTATTAAAGAGCGCATATTTTGTTCCTATCTGCTCCGCATAATTATACCCACGCATAGGCAAAGCGGCGGTAAGAAAGGCAAAATCCGAAGGAGAGCTTAAAGGAACTTCTCCTGTTGAAAATCGGCGGTTGATCCAATTTTCAATTCCGCCAAGAAAAAACCGCTGAGGGCTAACGCCGTTAGAAAATCCGCCGGATAAACGAAATGCCAGCGCGTAATCCGTCCAAAACTTTGTATAATTTCTGTAATCACCTAACACAGAATAAAAGCCATATTGTTTTGCGTGAAGCAGCGAATTTCCGTAGAGATCAAACCGGTAGCGAACGCCATCAATGGGAGCGGTGTAGCCAAACATTGTGTTATCGTGAACAAAACTTATAGCCGGTATCAAATACATTGCTCTTTGTGTTGTTTCGTAGGGATTATCTAAATTTTCAGATGAAATATTTAAGAAACTTAATCCTCCGTCTAATCTATAATATCGGTTAAACGGATAACTTAACGAGAGAGCGCCGCCGTAATTTCTAAACCGGAAAAGATTGATATCGTTTCCTCTTTGTAAATAGACAAACCGCGCGGTGTGAAATCCTTCAATTCCAAAATCCAGTTTGTTTGGCAAGTAATAATAGGCAAGACCGTAATCGCTGTTTTTAAGGTCTATCTGCATGCTCGTCTTCCCTACAAGCCGATGATTGCCAAGCACATCGCTGAAAGAAATTACCGTTGCGCCAAGCAGCCCATAAAGCGAGCTAAACCCGGCATTAGCATAAATAATATCGGGCGTAAAAGTAACTTTGTAACGGTTCACTCTAAAATTTCCTTCGGCATCTAAATTGGCTTTTGGGTTAAAGAGGTCGTTTGGCTTTTGTTCGGTTGAATCGAAAGAAAGATAATCTGACTTGCCAAAGATATAATTGCTGTAATCTTTTTTTGCCGATGAGGAGTCAAGAAATATTCCGGTTGAAAACCCGCTCGTTTCTTGAGGTTGATTTACCGTTGAATCAAGTTTTGCATCGTGTGTTGCATCTTTCTTTTCTTCGGTTTTTTTAGCCACAAGAATTGACTCCATATATTTTGTAAGCGGAAGCGAATCTTTATCTAAAGAAATATCGTATGGATTATTCATCAAGAAAATGTTATAAGCAGATTGATACATCGAAGCGAAGGCAAGTTTTTTCCCGTCTTTCGAAATGGTTGGCTGATACAAACCGTTCAAAGAATTTGTAATGGGTTTTGCCGCTGTAAATTCAACCGAATTGGTTGAATCGCCCGAAGCAGGAGCAATTTTTTTTCTGTAAATATTGTTGATGCCATTTTTATCGGAAACAAAAATGACTTCATCACCATCGGCAGAGACTGAAACTATCGGCGAAGATTCATCGCAGTTTGGCGTGTTAGTTAATCGGGAGATCTTTTTACTTTCAATCTGAACGCTGTAAAGGTCTGTTTGTGAGAAACGGTGAGCGTACATTTTAAAATCAGCCGGAACGGAAGAAGCGTCAAGATACCCGCCTCTATCTGAAGCGAAGAAAATTGTTTGTCCGTCAGGAGAAAACGAAGGATCGCTATCAGAAAAAATATCGTTCGTTATGTTTACTAATTTATCTTTGGCAATATCGTACACATAAATATCGGACTGAGACGAAGACTGTCCGGCAAAAACGATGTTATTGTTATCCGGCGCCCAATTTACGGTTCCGATAGCGCTAAATCTTAGCGGTAAAATCGAAACATCGTCTTCGGCAATATCATAAACGTAAATAACATCAGCGCCATTTCGTTTAGCGGCTAAAGCAATTTTCTTGCCGTCAGGCGACCAGCTTAAACCGGGAGTAAGAATATTAAGCTCTTCAAAATCTGCCGAGCGGTTTCCTTTAATAATACGTTCAACTTTTTTGCCGTCGTTTGCATCCATAATGTAAACATCAAAATAGAAATCGCGGTTAGAGATAAAGGCTATTTTATCGCCTTGCGGAGAAATGGCAGGGCTTGTGTTATAAAATCCTCCGTCTTTTCTATGGTCGGTCAATCTTTTAGAAAATTCATCAGGGTCTTTGTAGAGCGCCATATCGGGCCAAAAAATTCTTTTAATATCTTTTTTCCAGCGTTCGTTTAATTCATTTATATCTAAACCAATAGCCGCTTTCAAACCATTTTCAAAATTGGCTTTTCCTTTAATTTTGTTTACAAGTTCGCCGATTTTTTCATCGCCATATTTTTGAGCAATGTAATGGAACACTGCTTGCCCGCCGCGGTAGGCAAAATAGCCGTCAAGGTCCTGAATGTCGGGCAGATATTCGCTTGTTGCCGCATCGCGGATGAACATGTCGGTGTTGGTGTCCCAGCCAAGCGAAAGATATTCCGCTAACCCTTCGTTGAACCAAAGTGGCAATCGAATAGAAATATTGCTTGATATGATGTTTTGAATTGAGCCGCCGTAAAACATATCATTTAATACGGCGTGTACAAGTTCGTGATGAATTACATGGCGAAACATTTTATAATTTCCGGTGAACGGAAGTACAACCCGGTTTTTAAAAAGCTCTGTAAATCCGCCAATACCTTCGCTGAGATACTCGTCGGTAACATTTGTTTCTTGAAAATCATTCTGGGAATTGTAGAGAATGAGCGTAATTCTGTTATAAATTCGGTAGTTGATACGTTTTTCGATTGACGAAAGCGCGTCTTCCGAAGCGCCGGAAGCAAATTCCGCGACTTTACTTCCTTCTTGGTTAAAATAAATATCAAAATGGCTTGTTTGAATATAGTACCATGTCATCTCTTTAAATTGAACTTTGTTCTGCCCAAATTGTGCAAAGAGCAACTGAGCAGAAAGAAACGAAATGACAACCGCTAAAATATAGTGTTTCTTCATAGAGTGTTTTTTATTCGATTATAAGAAAATCTAATTCCATTCGCTCTTGATTAATCCGGATTAATTTAACCTGGATTTTATCTCCGAGCCGGAACATTTTTTTACTTGCCTTACCAATTAACGCATATTTTTTCTCGTCATAAAGATAATAATCTCCCTCCAAATCGCGCACATGCACAAGCCCTTCGGCAAGCACATCTTTAATCTTAACAAAGATTCCAAAGTGAGTAACGCCGGAAATAATTGCATGAAATTCTTCGCCGAGATGACTTCGCATTAACTCAACTTGTTTCAATTTAACGGAAAGGCGTTCGGCATCCACAGCTTTTCTTTCGCTTGCCGAAATGCTTTCGCAAATTGCCGAAAGCTGCTCTTCGGGATACACTAATTTTTTGCGCTGTTCAATGTATTCAAACAGCATTCTGTGAACAAGCAAATCGGCATAACGGCGTATTGGCGAGGTGAAATGGGTGTAATACGGAAATCCCAAGCCGTAATGCCCAATGTTTTCGGTTGCGTAAACCGCTTTAGCCATTGAACGTATCGCAATTTCGTTTACAAGCAATTCTTCTTCTTTTCCTTTAACTTCTTCCATCAGTTGATTAAGCGATAAAGCCTTAGATAAATTATCAGCCGAATAATGGTAGCCGAAAGATTTGATGAATTTTGCGAACTCAGCAATTTTATCTTTATCCGGGCGGTCGTGAATTCTGTACAGAAACGGTCTGCGGTCTGTTTCTTTTTTTACGTCGCCGATATGGCGCGCAACTACTTTGTTAGCCAGCAGCATAAATTCTTCAACAAGATTATTGCTTTGTTTTGTTTCATACAAATATGCGCGGATAGGGTTTCCGGCTTCATCGAGTTGAAATTTTATTTCGGAAGTTGAAAAGTTTACGCTTCCATCTTTAAATCTTTTTTTACGAAGCGTTAAGGCAAGTTTATTAAGCAGAAGCACTTCGGTAGAAAAATCTCCTTCGCCTGTCTCAATAATTTTTTGCGCCTCATCATAAGTAAATCTTCGCTTACTTTTAATGACCGTCTTTTTAATTTTATAGTCAACAAGTTTACCATGCGCCGTAAGCTCGGCAATAACTGAATAGGTCAATCGTTCTTCATTCGGCACAAGCGAACAAATATTATTCGATAATCTTTCCGGCAGCATCGGAATAACTTTTCCAACGAGATAAACGCTGTTGCCGCGTTTCGCTGATTCTTTATCGAGCTGCGCATCTCTTGTAACATAATGGCTTACGTCGGCAATATGAACGCCAACAGCAAAGTTTCCGTTTTCTAAAATTTCAACGGAAAGTGCGTCATCAAAATCTTTTGCGTCATCGGGGTCAATAGTAATTACAACTTTGTTTCTATAATCAATACGCGAAGCAATTTCTTCCGATGGAATTTCAAGAGCAATTGCTTCGGCTTCTTGAATAACTCGTTCGGGAAAGTTGACCGCTAAGTTAAATTCTTTTGCGATGGAAAGAAGTTCAATATTGCTCTTGCTGATTTTGGCAAGCACTTCGGTAATTTTTCCTTCGGGATTTTGCTTTGGCGAGTCCCAAATAATTTCGCTTATCACAACTCTATCGCCAACTTTAGCGTCGCAAATATTTTTTTCATCTATATAAATATCGCGCCGCATTTCTTTCATTTCTGGTTCAACATAATAAAGCGAGCCGGATTTTTTCAAAGTTCCCACAACTTCCGTCATCCGCCGCTTAATAATCTTTACTATTTCGCCTTCAATGTTTTTTGCGTTCTTCTTCTGTTCGGCAAAGAGCGCAACTTCAACAATATCGCCGTGAAAAGCTGTTCCAAGATTGCGCCCCGCAATAAAAATATCGCGCCCAAATTCTTTTTTAGGAAGCACAAAACCAAATCCACGCGGGTGCATTTGCAGCTCGCCGGAGATAATTGCCTCTTTAGCAATTTTTAATTGGAACCGTTTTCCCTGCCGAACAAGTACATCTTCTTTCAGTAATTGATGAAGTACGGCTTTGAGGGATTGATAGTCGTGTTCTTCGGTAACCTGCAACTGCTTTGCAAGTTCTCTGGCTTTTATTGCTTTGCCGGGATTTTTTTTAAAAAAGGATACTAATTTTTTTTTCATTAAAACTCGAATTTATATTTAAGACCTATTTCGTTAAGCATTTCAGTGGTAAAGGTGTTTTCAGTTTCAAACAATCTTCGTTCAACACGCACGACAAAATTTTCTATCAGCGGATATTCGATAAGAATATTTGCCGTTGACAAATCTTGAAAAATATTTGTTGTTCCGCCGATAGTATATTTAAACTTTTTTATTCTTCCGCTTAAATTTAGTTTTGTAGTGTTGCCGCTTGAGCGAAACTCTAACGATTTGACAACATCGCCAAGATACGTGTTTAACGCTCCTCCAACAAGCGAACCCGCAAACGAAGTTGCCGTTCCGGAAAACATATCTGATGCAGTGGTTTTATCTTGAGAGGTAACTTCATTTTTAAACTTGCCGGAAATTATAAACCAAATGGCGTCGGATTTATCCAATCCCGGCGTTGCGACATCGTTGGTTATTGCGGTTGTTCCCCGATAAACCGCCATATTGGTTTCGGATTGCGAAAACGTTTTTGAAAGATCTTTTAAGGCGCCGACAAGTTTTATTTTTACGGCAACTTCTTCTTCTTTTCCGGTTCCCGAAGTTGAATCTGACGAAACATAATAGCTGTTATACATACCGACAATATCTAAATATGGATTTGTTAATTCGCTTTCAAATTTGAGCGAACCGGTTGCCGTAAATGTCTTTATAAATTCGAGCGTTGAACCTTCAAGTAATTTAAGTTCGCCTTGAACATATTGCGAGCCGTTCTCGCGCTTGTAACGAATATTTCCGTTCAGCACCGAAGTTAGTTTTTGATTTGCTTCTTTTGCTAAGATAAAAGTTACGGTCGCTTCATTTTGAATTTTTACTAGAAGATCGTAATCGAATTTAGAAAAAATTCCTTCGCTGTTTACCTCAGTTAGGTTTTTTGCGGTCTTGGCATTTATGACCTTTTGAATTTCTGCTTCGCGCGAAGTTAATGTAACTGAATCGTTAACATACTTGTAAATAAAATTTTCGGAGTTAGATGAAAAACTTCCCTGCGCAGGTGGAAGAATCAAATCCGCCTCTTTGATTAGCAATGGCGCGGTTAACGCAGAATATTCGTTGTGGGTTGAGAAGGTGATATCCCCATCAGTTCCAACAAACAAATTTCCATAAAGATTTGGGCTTACAGATTTCGACTCATTCGTAAGGATTGTTAAATCTCCGTTAACGGTAATTTCGTTTGAAATAAGTTTCAATCCCTTAAACATCAATTTGCCGGAGCCTCGCACTGTTCCTTTGTTTTTCACATTCCCGCTGTTAGTTACAGAAACATCGTCAAGAATCAAACTTTGATCTTGAAAATGAAGCTGCATTCCGGCGTTGTATTTTAGATTATTCGCTTCAACTTTAAATGAGCCGTCTTGAATTTTCAGAAAACCCGCCGGTTCTAAGGCGGCATACGTTCCTTTAATGTTAATATCGGCATTAAGCATTCCTCTAAGTTCATCAACAAATGGAAGCGCATCTGCAAAAGTGGCAAGATCAAAATCTTTCGATGCAATAGCGAGGGACAACGGTAAGTTGTTGGGAAATCGTTCGGCAACCGAACCAAATGCTAAATCCATCGGAAGCGAACCAACTACCGAAAGCTTTGCCTGCAAACTGTCTGCCCCGTCTTTGTTGAACTTAACCTCCGTGCGTAAATATTTATCTTTAAATGCAAAAACCGCTTTTAACGAACCAAAATTATTTTTACGATACGTAACGTTATCAACCATAACATTTAAGTCCATAACCGGATTTTCAAAAGTGCCGGTAACTTTGGCAAAAATATTTATGTCGTTATCAATAATATTATCGAGCTTCATTCCCAATAGATTGTAACTGATATCATAGCCTTTGAAGTTTGCGAGTTGAATTGATAAATCTTGTTTACCCGCAAGCGCCAAAGTTCCATCCACTTTTATTTTTGCGTCGCCCCGGTACAGATTAATATTTTTGAGCGAAAGTATTTTATCGGAAAACCAGATTTTCATATCCTCTTTGTTTTTCAGAATAAAGTCGTTGTACTGATACGCGAGCTTATCAACATTAATCTGCAAGGCAGGCGATTCTAAATTTGCATTGAACGATATTGAGCCTTTCATATTATTATTAATTGCCGCTCCGGCATTGGCGTTTAACCGGTTGTTCTCTAAAAGAATTGCCGTAGAAATATTTTTTATTTCGGAAGCAGCATAAATTCTCTCGGAGTTTAATGATAAATTGGTAACAAAATTCCGAAGTCGAAAATCATTCAACGGATGTTCCAACGTAATATTCCCGCTGGCGTTAGAGGCAATATAATTGTTTTCGCCAATTACAAATTTTAAATATTCAAACGAGGTTGAAGCTGTAAGAGAAAATAATTTGTTGTCTGATTTTATTTTCCCTTTTAGTTTCCCTTCCGTATCAACTTGAAAATGATCCGCAAAAATTGAAAGAAGCGAAAGGTCTCTACAAACGATATTAAAATTCAAATCAAAGGCGTTGTCTTGCGGCTCTTCCGCAACACTCTTATTTCTTGGAGTATTTCGGAACAATTTTGTTTTAGCGATGAGCGAATCCTTTTTAATTCCCAGCGGATAATAACTGTCTATCTTTTCGATAAAGGATTTAGCTATTCCGTCGCTTTCGTAAATTAGCCGTGGAATCAACTTAGTAAGTTGAAAATTACCGGATATGGTTGCATCTGCAAATGTAGAATGAAGAGAAATGTTTTTTTCCGATTCGTCTTTTGTATCCATTGAAAAAACAATCCATGCTTCAGTAATTTTTTTCTGATTGAAGTGCGAATCAAAAACTCTGCCGTTCAACTTTGCCGTTAAATTATCCGGGTCAAAACCTTCGCCAGAAACACTAACCACAGTGTTGAGCGATGACGAAAGCGAAGAGTCATTAAAAATTTTAGCCATGTTTAGTTGACGCGCATGTAACGAACATTCATATTCCGGCGCTCTATCCTCTTTAATATTTAAACTTCCGGTTAAATCAATTTTTTGCGAGTCAACCGCCGCATTGCACTTTGCGGTTAGCGCCCCATTTTTCATGTTGGCAGATACTTGAAACTCGTTTAAATAATTTTGCGATATAACCGATCTTGAAGCGTCAACAGAAATTTCCGAAGTTAACGTTTTAGGATTTGTTCCTGTGCCGAGCGCGGTAATCTTTGAAGTTACTGTTAGCGGAAAATGAACAAACGGCTTAACATCTAAATTGAGCGAGCTGAGGTCAGCTTCGTATTTCATATCGTTCCCGCGGAAATCGAAAGCTACATTGCCGCTTAAACGTCCGTCTTTTAATCCGGCGGAAACTCGCGATGTAAAATTTAAAATTCCCCCGCGATAGGTAAGCGTGTCAATAGTAAACTGAGAAAGATTTTGAAATTGCGGAAGGTATAGACCAGGCATCAGCGACAAAACATTTGCATATTTTAAGGTTGAATTTGTGATTGCGGCGTCAATAAAAAGTTCGGATGGCGTATCTAATTTTTGCAGCCGCCCGGCGCATTTAAGATTTGTTTGCAAATATTTTAAATCCAATTCTTTAATTTGAAGATCGTTGATTGTTCCTTCGGCGTTTATTGTTCCGTCAATATTTCCTTCAAGCATATCAACCGCCGGAAGCATTGCCGTCAGATCATCAAAATTAAACGGCTGTGTGATTAGGTTTGCGGTTACGTTGGCTTTCTTAAATGCGGTTTCTGAA